>Ga0187783_10000011_pt1 | contig 233976 bp, 205 predicted proteins | sample 1015_SJ02_MP02_2_FD_132471 | JGI IMG/M metagenome (GOLD analysis project Ga0187783, IMG submission 132471) | Tropical peat soil microbial communities from peatlands in Department of Meta, Colombia - 1015_SJ02_MP02_20_MG | ecosystem: Environmental > Terrestrial > Soil > Wetlands > Peat... | reverse complement strand
CGCTCCGTGGACTTCATCACCCAGCACGCTGTCCTGGTGGTATCGCTAGTCAAAATTGCCGTCTTGCTGTTCGTCGTGATGACGGCGCTGGCTTATCTCACCTGGTTCGAGCGAAAAGTCGTCGCGCACATCCAGTCGCGCTGGGGACCATACTATGTGGGCGCGCACGGTTTGCTCCAGCCGCTCGCCGACGGACTCAAATTTCTCTTTAAAGAGGACGTCACCCCGCCAGCGTCCGACCGGCTTGTATATGTTCTCGCGCCGTTTCTCGCGCTGTCGCTCGCGCTTACTACGCTGGCGCTAATTCCCTTCGGGCCCGCTTCTGTTCGCGTCCTCGGCCAATCCGTTTTCGTGGTGTCAAACTCGAACATCGGTTTACTCCTTCTATTTGCGATCACATCCATTGGCGTCTATGGTGTCGCGCTGGCAGGCTGGTCTTCGAACAGCAAATACCCGCTAATGGGCGGATTGCGCAGCTCTGCCCAGATGATCAGCTATGAAGTTTCTCTCACACTTTCCGTTGTGGGCGTGCTTTTGGTGGCGGGAACCTTCGATTTCAATCAGATCATCGGGAGGCAAGCCGGCGGTTTCTGGCACTGGAACGTGATTGGATGGCAACACGGCTCGGTCACCCAGATTGTCGGATTCCTCTGCTACATCACCGCGGCCATCGCGGAAACCAACCGCGTACCTTTTGATTTGCCGGAAGCTGAGACCGAACTCGTCGCCGGATTTCATACTGAATACTCGAGTTTCAAATTTGCGATGTTCTTTATGGCCGAATACGCGAATATGATCACGGTGTCCTGCCTTGCGACGATTCTCTTCTTTGGCGGTTGGGAGTCTCCGTTTCCAGACTCGTGGACGTGGCAACTCTTCTTGCCGGGCGCTGTCCTCGTCCTGATCGGGCTTTACTGCGCCTACGATACGGCCATCCATATGCGCGGAATTGCGCGAATTCAGCTCGCTGTGGTCACGGTTCTCGCGTTGGTACTGGCTTTGATCTGCTTAATTCCGGCGGTGATGCCGGTCGTGCAAGGCCCGTTCTGGTTCCTGGCGAAGGTGGGCTTGTTCCTGTTCGTATACGTCTGGATTCGCGGCACGCTTCCGCGTTTTCGTTATGACCAGTTGATGTCGTTCGGCTGGAAACTCCTGCTGCCGGTTTCGCTCGCGAATCTCGTAGCCACCGCTTTCGTGCTTCTGCTGGTGAACCGCAGATGAGCATCCCCTTTCTTCTATTCTTTATTTCCGCCGGGATCGCTGTTGTAGGCGCGTTGCTGCTGATTGTTGCGCGCGAACCCATTCACAGCGCGCTGGCGTTGATTCTGGTGATGGTTGCGCTCGCCGTGCTCTACCTTCTCTTGGGAGCGGAATTTATCGCCGCGGTCCAAATCATTGTCTATGCCGGAGCCGTAATGGTTCTCTTTGTGTTTGTAATCATGCTTCTCAATGCCGGCGTGGAGGAACGGACGAATTACAGCAAACTTGCCAAATTTGCGGGAGTGCCTCTCGGAGTCTTTCTGCTGCTTGAGATTGCTCATTGGATGTGGCGATCGGCGGCGGGCTCGACGGTTGCAAACGGCGCAGGTGCGCCGAATCAGGCTGCTTTCTCCACTGTCGATCTCTCGAAGCTGCTTTTCCAGGATTATCTGTTTCCGTTTGAGGCTACGTCGATTCTCATTCTGATCGCGATTTTAGGCGCGCTGGTTCTGGCAAAGAGGGGCGAATGAACGTCGTCCCAATTTCCTACTATCTCGTGCTCAGCGCCATTCTTTTCGGGCTGGGCGTGGTGGGATTCATATTTAAACGAAACATCATTACGATCTATATGGAAATTGAGCTGATGCTCAACGCAGTAAACCTGGCGTTCGTGGCGTTTGCGCGCGCGCACAACCACCTCGACGGGCTCGTTTACGTTTTCTTCGTCATTGTCGTCGCCGCCGCGGAAGCGGCAGTCGGCCTGGCCATCGTGATTACGATTGCGAACAACCGGCGTACGCTGAACGTCGAGGACGTGAACCTTTTGAAATTCTGAAGCGGAACACAATTTGCAAATGTTCGTTTTGAATCATCTCTGGATCATCATCGCTCTGCCCCTGCTCGGTGCGGCGGTGAACGGTCTCTTGGGCAGGAACTGGCCCAAGTCCGCCGTCAACTCTGTGGGAATCGGCTCAGTCGCTTTGTCTTTCCTAGGCGTGCTCGAGTTGACTCGCGAGTTTCTTCAGACCGATACGAGCCAGGTTTGGTTCCAGCGATACTTCAACTGGATCAGCTCAGGCCATTTCCAGGTTGATTTCGCCCTCAGCGTCGATCAGTTGACGATTGTTATGTTGCTCGTCGTCACTTTCGTCGGTCTGCTCGTCCATATCTATTCCACCGGCTATATGGCGCACGAGGGAGGTTATTATCGCTTCTTCGCCTACCTCAACCTTTTCGTCTTTTTCATGCTCACGCTGGTCCTCGCCGCGAATCTCGTGCTCATGTTCGTTGGCTGGGAAGGCGTCGGCCTCTGTAGTTACCTACTCATCGGCTTTTGGTTTCTTAAGAAGACTGCAACTGACGCCGGTAAAAAAGCGTTCATTACGACCCGCATCGGCGATTTTGGATTTACAATCGGCATCCTGCTCGCGTTCTGGACTTTCAACTCTATCGACTTCGGGACAATCTTTAGCCAACTGGCAGGCCTGCCTGCTGAAAGCGCCACCGGCTTCGGCACTCTGACCGCAATTTCCCTTCTTCTTTTCGCGGGCGCCATCGGCAAATCTGCGCAGATCCCGCTCTACGTCTGGCTGCCTGACGCGATGGAAGGTCCCACGCCTGTCAGCGCGTTGATTCATGCCGCCACCATGGTGACGGCGGGCGTCTACATGGTCGCGCGCATGCATCCTCTTTTTTCTCGCGCGCCGCTGGCCATGTTTGTTGTGGCACTCGTCGGCGCGGCTACCGCGTTCTATGCAGCAACTATCGGCCTCTTTCAGACTGACATCAAGAAAGTCTTGGCGTATTCCACCGTTTCGCAGCTCGGCTATATGTTTCTCGGCTGTGGCGTGGGCGCATACGCTGCTGGAATCTTTCACCTGATGACGCACGCCTTCTTTAAGGGCCTGCTCTTCCTCGCTTCAGGGTCCGTGATTCATGCCATGAACGGCGAGCAGGACATGCGCAAGATGGGCGGCCTGCGGAAGAAAATTCCTGTTACCTACTGGACCATGCTGGCCGGGACCCTCGCTATCGCGGGCATTCCTGGTTTTTCGGGCTTTTTCAGCAAGGACGAAATTCTCGAAGCTGCAGGCGCCGGTCCTCACGCGAATTTTTGGCTGTGGCTCCTGGGACTTGTCGCCGCGGGCCTCACCTCCTTCTATATGTTCCGTTTGATATTCCTGACTTTTTTCGGGAAACAGCGCTACGACGAAAAGAAGGTTCACGTGCACGAATCGCCGCGTAGCATGACGATCCCGCTGGTGATTCTCGCCATCTGCTCCATCGCGGGAGGCTGGTTCGCTGCCCCGCACCTTGTCGGTGGCAACGATCATTTCGAATCGTGGGTGCACCCGGTGTTCGCGTCATATCAAGGGCAGGAATTGGTGACGCAGCAGGAATCGCTGGCGGGTGGCGCAGGAGAGGGCGCCGAATTGCTCCATGCCTTGACGGGTCCGCCGGTCTGGGCGGCACTCATTGGTCTGTTGCTCGCATGGTGGTTCTACATTCAAAAGCCGGATGCGGCCAAGACCGCGCTCGGGAAAATGCGCGGACTTCATTCGCTGCTCTACAACAAATACTACGTCGACGAAATCTATAACGCCCTTTTCATACAGCCGTTTTTGTGGATTTCCACCAACGTGCTTTGGCATCTGGTGGACGAAAAAATCATCGACGGCACCGTGAACGGGATCGCACACATTTCCCGGGAAACCGGGGGCCAGGTCCGCGAGCTGCAATCTGGAAACGCGCGCAGCTATGCCAGTTGGGTGGTGATCGGAGCTGTGGGATTCACGGTGCTGCTAATAGGACTCTGGATGGTGCGCTAGATGGGCACGCATTTTCTGAGCGTCATCACGTTCCTGCCGGCGCTGAGCGTCGTTGCGCTTCTTCTGTTGCGCTCGGACGACCACGTATGGATTCGCCGAATCGCACTCACGGCTTCCCTGTTTGAATTCGCGCTTTCCCTCCTTCTGCTTCGGAACTTCGATCCCGCCGATCCGGGTTTCCAGCTCGAGGAATTTCACGATTGGATCGGCCGCGGCATCCACTACCACATTGGAATCGATGGTATCAGCCTCTTCTTGGTCCTGCTGACCACCTTCCTCACACCGCTCGCCATCCTCTGCTCCTGGCAATCGATCCAGCAAAATGTTAAGGGCTTTTTCGTTTCGCTGCTGGTCATCGAGACCGCCATGATTGGGGTTTTCGTCTCCCTCGACCTCTTTCTCTTCTTCACGTTCTGGGAACTCACACTGATTCCCATGTACTTCATCATCGGCATTTGGGGACACGACCGCCGCATATACGCCACCGTCAAATTCATCCTCTACACGATGTTCGGTTCGGCCCTGATGATGGTGGCGATTTTGTGGCTGTACAACCTCAGCGGCACATTCGATTTCCCGCAGATCCTCGGAGGTTTGCAGGCGGGCTCGATCAAGCTTCTGCCGAAGACCGAGATGCTATTGTTCCTCGCGTTTTTCCTGGCCTTTGCGATCAAAGTTCCTCTTTTCCCGCTTCACACTTGGCTGCCAGACGCCCACACCGAGGCGCCCACAGCCGGTTCCGTAGTTCTCGCGGGCGTCATGTTGAAGCTTGGTACTTACGGGATGTTGCGGTTCTGCGTTCCACTCTTTCCGAACGCAGCTCAGGAAGCGGCGCCTTATATTGGCGTGCTCGCGATCATCGGCATCGTTTACGGTGCCATGGTTGCCACAGTCCAGACCGACCTGAAGCGCCTTGTCGCCTATACTTCCGTCAGCCACCTCGGCTTCGTCGTTTTGGGAATCTTCGCTTTCAACGCGATTTCCATTCAGGGTGCTGTCTACCAGATGCTGAACCATGGGGTTTCCACCGGAGCGCTTTTCCTCACCGTGGGAATGCTCTACGACCGTCGGCACACGCACGAAATCAAGGAGTTCGGCGGGCTCGCAACACCGATGCCCGTGTTGATGTCGTTCTTTCTCTTCATCGCGCTCTCGTCGCTGGCCTTGCCGCCGCTCAACGGCTTCATCGGAGAATTTCTGATTCTGATCGGCACCTTCGGACGTCACCACGCTTGGGCTTCCTGGGCGGCCAGCGGGTCCGTGCTGTCTGCAATCTATTTGCTCTGGGCCTACCAGCGAGTGGCCTTGGGCGATGTGACCGTGGAAAAAAATCGGAAGTTGCCCGATGCCTCCGCGCGCGAGCGAATCATTTTGGTTACCATGGCCGTCGCCATCATCCTCATGGGCGTTGCATCACCGTACTTCACGCGCCGCATGGCTGGTGCTACCGGCACGATACTGAAGCCGCTCAACGGAATACAGGATGCCGCGCACCTCCCGGCCGCAGCGCCTGGCGCAGCAGCGCCGACTACTTCACAGCCTGCGGCCGCTCACCATGTTGTCCTCATGCCTGTAGACGAAAGGCGCCGCCCCTCGCGATGAACTTACCCCCTGAGCAGGTCTCCAACCTCTATCGCTTGGCGCCAGAAATAGTCCTCTGTTTCTTCGGCGTCTTAATCATGGTCCTGGACCCGTTTGCGGGCGCAGCGCGGCAACGCATGCTTGCATGGGTCGCCTTTGCGGGGACTTTGCTCGCCCTCTTTGGAGTTCACTTGGCCGCCCACAACGTGGCTCACGCCGGCGGCTTCAGCTCCGCATATGGCGGCTTGATCCACGCTGACAAATTCAGCCTCTTTATGCATGTCGTCGTGATCGCCGTGGCTGCTCTAGCCATTCTCGGCTCGATCAACTATCTCGATCAAGAAGGCATACAGGGCGGCGAGTACTATGCGCTGGTCCTCTTCGCTACGGCGGGCATGGGGATTTTGGCCGGCGCAAACGAGATGGTGACCGCGTTTCTGGGCCTCGAGATGAGTTCCATCTCAACGTACATTTTGGCAGGGTTTCGGAAGCGCGCGCTTATCTCGAACGAGGCTTCGCTGAAATATTTCATTCTCGGCTCGTTCGCCACCGCGTTTTTTCTCTACGGCATCGCCATGACCTATGGCGCTGCTGGAACTACGCGCATCGATGGCGTGCAGAAATTCCTGGAGGATTCTCTCGCGTCCTCCCAGCATCTGCCGAACCTCGCAATTCTCGGCCTGGGACTGATTTTTGTGGGCCTCGGATTCAAAGTGGTGATCGCGCCGTTTCAGGTTTATGCACCGGACGTTTATGAAGGCGCTCCGGCTCCTTTCACCGCGCTTCTTGCCTCCGGGCCCAAGGCCGCCACTTTCGCGCTGATGATGCGGATCTTTTACGTCGCCTTCGGCTCCGCGAGCACCTTCTGGTTCTGGGCGATCTGGATCTCGGCCGTGCTCACGATGCTTGTCGGAAATTTTGCGGCTCTCGTGCAATCCAACGTCAAACGAATGCTCGCCTACTCTTCCATCGCGCACGCCGGCTACATTCTCGTGGCCTTCATCGCGAACACTGACCTTGGCATCGCGGCGGTGCTTTTTTATCTCGCCGCCTATGCCTTCATGAAAGTCGGCGCCTTTCTCGCCGTCACGCACTTTGGCCAGCGCAACGAAAAGTATTTGGACATTCGCGATTTCGGTGGCTTGGGAATGCGCCAGCCGGTGCTGGCAGCGTGTTTTTCGCTGTTTCTGCTTTCATTGCTGGGCCTGCCCGCTACAGGCGGCTTCCTCGGTAAGTTTTTTGCGTTTCAGGCCGCGCTCGATTCGCGCGTCGTGTGGCTGGTCGTAATCGCCGCGATCAACAGCGTGATCGGAGCGTACTACTACCTGCGCGTGATTGTGGCTATGTATTTTTGGGAACCGTCGAAGGACTACACGCCGGCCGCCGTCGCGCCAGCGCTCGGAGTCGCCCTTTTCGTCGCTGCCGTGGGCACGCTCTACCTCGGAATCTTCCCCGCACACGTCCTCGCGCTCGCCAAGAATGCTGCGGATTCACTCTTGCGATAGCCGCTGATACACCCCCAGCCTCACTGAAAAAAAGCCCGGAAGCTCGCTCGTCGCGAACCTCCGGGCTTTAGTCCATGGGACTGCCTAGATTGAGAGCCTGCTAGTAGCCCACTTTGACGATGACAATCGCCAGCGTGAACAAAACGAGCGTCTCTATGAAAACGAGGCCGAGAATCATCGCCAAACGAATCGCACCTGCTGCTCCCGGATTTCGCGCAATCCCTTCGCAAGCGGCCGCCGCGACCCGCGATTGCCCAATCCCGCAAAAAGCCGCTGCTATTGCCATGGAAAGTCCGGCAGCAAATACGATGCCGGTGGCAACGTGCTCGGGCGGTTTTGATGCTTCATTGGGCGAACCTTGCGCGAAAACCGGCAAGGCCACTAGCGCCAACACAATCATCAGCAGAACGATCCCTGCAACTCTCTTCATTTTCTTCTCCTTTTCTATGAAAAACGCCAGGGGGTGGTTCCCGTCATCCTGAGGCAGCCGGGCTCACGCTGGCGGGTAATCAAGCCGTATTAGTGTTCTTCGGCAGTCGCCATGCCGATATAAATCGCGGGAAGAATCGTAAAAACGAACGCCTGCACGACCGACACGAACAGATGCAACAGAATGAAAGCCACCGGCAAAATTGCCGGGAAGACAGCCGCGATCACGCCGAGTACGGGATGAGCCACGGCCAATTGCTGCACGGGACTCATAAGGAGCCCAAGGAAAATAAGGTAAATCAGCTCGCTCGCGAAGATGTTGGCCCACAACCGGACCGTAAGCGAAAGAAGCCGCGCGGTGTGGCTTACAATCTCGACGGGAAAGATCAACCACGAAAGCCACCACACCGGGCCGGCGAAGTGCTTTGCGTATCCCAGAATGCCGTGACCACGAAGGCCTGCCCAGTTGTAATAGAGAAAAGTCAATATAGCGCATGCCAGCGGCACGCTCGGATTGCCAGTCGGTGAATCAAGTGTCGGGAAAACGCTGATCGAGTTTGAAAACAGGATGAAGAGGGCGATGCTTCCCACCATGGGAACGTAGCGATCTGGGTCGTGATCGATACTGTCTTCGAGAAGATCCCGAATACCTACGCGCATCGGATTCGTGAGCAGAAATTCCGCGATTTGTTGTGCTGCCCCGGGTCTGTCTGCAGAAATCCTGGGCCGCAACCACAAAAAGAACAGCGAAGCAATCAGAGCCACCAGGATGGCCATCGCGACGTGATTCGGAATGGGATGAGAAGGGTGCTCGGGAGTGATATGTAATGCTTTCAGGAGGGACAAAACCGCGGGGCCGAACCACTTGTTGAGTAAAAGGGTGAACCAGTTTAAATGCTCAGTCATTCTTGTTCGGGTCCCGACAAAACTTCGTAGACTCCCTCAACCATGGCTGCCGCCCCCAGGGCCAGCAGACCGACAACAACGCCGAGAATGGGTACAGCAAAGAATCGAACAGTAACATACGCCGCCAACCCTATCAACCCGTATCGCCCGGCGAATTTTGCGTAGACGCTCCACGGTACGCGCGGTTTCTCGCTACCCTCCTGCCCGGTGGCTGCGACCACCAGCGCTCCTAATCCTTGATCGAGCCAGCGATAGTTGAGCCACGCGAGGATTGTACCTGCGGCAATTCCCAAGCCCATCTTTCCTGACTTGATCACTGCGACAGCGAGCGAGCTGCTGAGTCCCAGGATGATCGTCAGCCACTGCATTCGCCGCGAGAATTGATCGTGTGCTTTAGTGTCCGGTGTTTGAAGGCTTGTCCGAGCCATCTCTCTGCAGTCTTCTGAGCATGTCACGAATAGAAACCAAAAATCCTGCTATCCCAAGAAGAAGCATTAAATAAGGCTTCGTATGCAGCCAGCGGTCCAGAAAGTAGCCTAGCAGGCCTCCTGCGAACACTCCTCCGGCCAGCAAAAAGGGAAGTTCCATCGCCAGCGCAAATTGACGTGCGAATCCCGCGTTAGTCTTTTTTGAAGGAGAGTCCAGCTGCGGCATTTCTCAGCCTAACTCAGCGCCCGTACGGGATGAACACGGAGTGTTGCGCGAGCGCCACGAACTTCTCGGGGAAAATCCCCGCTACTACGGTCACGAGAGCCATCGCCGCTAGCGCAACTTTCTGCGCCCACGTAATCACCGGAGGCACGGGGTCGACCGAGTCACGCACCCACATGGCCGCCACAAGCCGGAAATAATAGTAAACTGCGGGCAGGATGTAGGCTACCGCCAAAATTGCCAGCACGTAGTGTTGCGTCTGAATCAGCGCCCAAAAAACAAGCAGCTTAGCAACAAACCCGGCTGTCGGCGGAATCCCCGCGAGCGACAGCAAAAAGATCAGCATCAGAATCGCAGCGCCCGGATTGCGCTGGATCAGGCCGTTCAGGTCGTCGATATCGTCGCCGATTAAGCCACGCCGCCGCAGGATAATGACAATCGCGAAGGCGCCTGTATTGAAGAACGCGTAGACCAGCAGGTAGAAACCCACCGCCTCAAGGCCCAGCTTGTTCACTGTGCCGTCTGGATTCACGCTGCCCACCAGGCCTAACAGGATGTAGCCCACCTGCGTGATCGACGAATACGCAAGCAGCCGCTTCACGTTGTTTTGCGTGATTGCCGCGAACGCGCCCACCGTCATCGAAAGCACGGCAACCGTGCTCACTACGGGCACCCAGTCCGCTCGAACCGGCCAGAACGCCGTCAGAAAAAGCCGCATCAGCAGCGCAAAGCTTGCCGTCTTTGACGCCACGCTCACGTACGCGGTGATCGTCGTCGGCGCGCCTTCGTATACATCCGGTGCCCATTGATGGAACGGCACCGCTGCAACTTTGAAGAAAACACCTGCGGCCACCGTCGCCAGTGCCATGAATGTCAGCAGATCGTTCTGCGGGCGCCGGGAAATTGCCTCGGCGATAACGTTCAGATTCGTCGAGCCGCTTAGCCCGTAGAGAATCGAAAAACCGTACGCAAGAATTCCGGAGCTGAACGCGCCAATCAGGACGTACTTCATGGCGCCTTCGTTCGACCGCCGGTCGCGCCGCAAAAATCCCGACAGCACGTAAAATGCGAGCGCCATGGTTTCGAGACCGACAAACAACACCACCAAATCGTTGCCGCAGGCAAGAAACATCATCCCGATCGTGGCGAACAGCATGAGCGCGTAGTACTCGCCGCGCTGCTCGCTTTCCACGTCCATGTAGCGCACCGAAAGCAGAATCACCAGCGCCGTGGACGCCAGGAACAGTGCGCTGAAGAAAATGAAAAATGGATCGATGATGATCGAGTTGCCGAACGCTGTCCGGTTTTGCGAGGCAATTCCATACATGGAGTACAGCGAGGCTGCGCTGAACCCGACCCCCAGCATCGCCGTGAACGCGTTCCATGACTTTTGATTTCGCGCGAGGAAGAAATCCGTCAGCAGGATGGCCAGGCCAAAAAGCCCGAGCATGGCCTCCGGCAAAATGAACATTGAATCGTTCAGCGTCTGCGTCAGTACCTGTGGATCCATAATCTTGTTCGGCTCTCCAGATCTACTTCACGTCGGCACTCGCAGCGGTAGGGGCCGAAACAGCAGCACCATTTGACGCCGCAGGCGCAGTGTTTGTCGCGTTCGTAGCCGATCCGGCCGCAGCGTCGTAATACTTGGGATTCACCGCCTGAACGATACGCTGCACCGGAGCATCCAGTCGGTCGAATATCGGCTTCGGATAAATTCCCAGCCAGAAGGCCAGCACGATCAGCGGCACGATCGCCGCGTACTCGCGCCAATTCAAGTCCGGCAAATGCTCGTTCGCCGCGTGCGTCACGTTTCCAAACATCACCCTCTGGAAGAGCCACAGCAGATATGCGGCACCCAATACGACCCCAATCACGCCCCACACCGCCCATTGCCAGTTGGCCTCGAATGCGCCTCGCAGAATCGTGAATTCACCCACGAATCCGTTCAGGAGCGGCATACCCAGCGAACTCAGCGTCACAATCAGATAAATTGCTGCGAAGTTCGGCATCGGCGTCGAAAGGCCGCCGAATTCGGAAATCAAGCGCGTGTGCCGCCGCTCGTACAACACGCCGACGATCAAGAAGAGCGCCCCGGTGGAAATTCCGTGGTTGATCTGCTGCAGGATGCTGCCTGTCAGCCCCAGCGGCGTGAGCGCGAAAATCCCTAGCGTACAGAAACCCAAGTGGCTCACCGAAGAGTACGCAATCAGCTTCTTCATGTCCTTCTGCATCATGCAAACGAGCGCGCCATAAATGATGGCGACGATCGAGAGAGCGATCATGATGTTGCGGTATCTATTCGTCGCGTCCGGAAACATCGGCACCGAAAACCGCAGAAAACCGTACGTCCCCATTTTCAGCAGCACGCCCGCGAGGATGACGGAGCCGGCAGTCGGGGCCTCGGTGTGCGCGTCCGGCAGCCACGTGTGGAACGGAAACATGGGAACTTTGATGGCAAACGCGAAGAAGAAGCCCCAGAACAGCCACTTCTGTAGTTGCACACTGAACATGGGCGTTGGCGATTCGAGAATCGCGCGGATGCTCAGCGTGTGCGCGTTGAAGTAGATTGCCAGGATCGCCAGCAGCATCAACACAGAACCGGCCAGCGTGTAGAGGAAGAATTTGATGGCCGCGTAAAGGCGCCGTTCGCTGCCCCAGACGCCAATCAGGAAATACATCGGTACCAGCATCACTTCCCAGAAAACATAAAAGAGCACGAAATCGAGCGACATGAAGACGCCGAGCATGCCGGTCTGGAGCAGCAGAAACAGAATGTAGTATTCCTTTTCGCGCTTCTGGATCGCCGTCCACGACGAAAAAATCGAAATGAAACCTAGCACCGTAGTCAGCATCACCATCAGGAAGCTCAGACCGTCGATTCCCAGCGTGTAGCGCGCGCCAATCGAGGGAATCCAGCTCAAATCTTGGATGAACTGAAAGCGCGGCGCATCTGGGCCGATCTGGAATCGCCAGATCAGCGGCAGCGAAACGAGCAACCCGAGGAAGGCAAAGATGTTGCCCATCCAGCGATGCAGGTCCGCGCGCTCCCGCGGAATGAACAGCATGATGATCGCGCCCAACAACGGCGTGAACAGGATCGTGCTCAAAATGTGGTTGTCGGAAAAAAGCATCCGCGCCCTCGCCTTCCTCGCTTAATGCCCTGCTACATGCCAAAGATGAAAGTAATACGCCGCAAAACCGAGAAGACCGATGACGATCAGCAACATGTAATGCTGCATCGAGCCATCCTGAATCATGCGCACCGGAAAACTCAGAATCCAGACGATGCGCGACCCGAGACGTACCGAACCGTCCACAATCCAGGTGTCCCACCACATCGAAAGACGCGAAATCGCCCGCGTCAGCCAGCCCGCGCCGTTTACTCCGAGGCCGTCGACGATGTTTCGGTCAAACGCGCCGAGCGCCAGTCCCAAATCCTTTGCGCGATTCACGAACATCGCATCGTAAATCTCATCCACATAGTATTTGTGGTAGACGAGCTCGTAGAACCCGTTCAGGCTCTTCGCAATTTTTCCGGGCAGCGAAGTGCGCTTAATGTAGAGGTACCAGGCGAAAAAGATCCCAAGGACGACGAGGCCTTCCGAGAGCAGCATCAGCTTGAGTTCGCCCAGGGGGGAGCCTGGGCCCTTTGTGGCTTCCTCGCGCGCCAGATGTGGCACGGCAATCACCGGCTCAAGAAAATGAACGAACCGGCTGTTGCCTCCAAAAATTTCCGGCCAGCTCAACCAGCCGCCCGTAATCGAAAGCGCCGCCAAAATCACCAGCGGAATCAGCATCGACTTTGGCGATTCGTGGATGTGATGCTCGACTTCATGGTCCACGCGCGACTGGCCGTGAAAGGTCATAAAAATCAGGCGGAACATGTAGAACGCCGTCATGCCCGCGGTGAAATACCCGATCAACCACAGCATGACGTCCTTCTCGTATGTCTTACCCAAAATCAGGTCTTTGCTCAGAAAGCCCGCGAAGGGAAAAATTCCCGCGATGGCCAGCGTGGCGATCAGCATGGTCCAGTAAGTGACGGGAATTTTCTTCGCGAGCCCGCCCATCTTGCGCATGTCCTGCTCGCCCGATAGCGCGTGAATCACGCTGCCAGCCGCAAGGAAGAGCAGGCCTTTGAAAAACGCGTGCGTCATCAAATGGAAGATTCCCGCCGTGAACGCGCCCACGCCGCACGCCAGAAACATGTAGCCGAGCTGCGAAACCGTCGAATACGCCAGTACCTTTTTGATATCGTTCTGCACCACGCCGATCGACGCAGCAAAAATCGCGGTGATGGCGCCGATCACGCCGACGACTTCCAGCGCCGTTGGTGAAAGCTGGTAGACGTAATTCATGCGGGTGACCATGTAGACGCCGGCCGTCACCATCGTTGCCGCGTGAATCAGCGCGCTTACCGGGGTCGGTCCTTCCATCGCATCCGGCAGCCAGACGTAGAGGGGAATTTGCGCCGACTTTCCCGCTGCGCCTACAAACAACAGCAGCGCAATCGCCGTGATTCGCGGGTCGCCACTCGCGAAGTGACCATTCGCGAGCGCGGGCCCGATCTCATTGAAATTGATCGTGCCCAAGAGCGCGGAAGTCATGAATATCCCAAGGAGGAAGCCTGCGTCACCCACGCGGTTGACGATGAATGCCTTCTTCCCCGCATCCGATGCCGACTTCTTGTGGAAATAGAATCCGATCAGCAGGTAGCTGCATGTCCCTACACCTTCCCACCCGACGAACATCACCAACATATTGTTCGCCAGCACCAGCATCAGCATCGAGAACATGAACAGGTTCAAGTAGCCGAAGAAACGGTAATAGCCGCCCTCCTGAGCCATGTAGCCGGTGGAATAGACGTGAATCAGCAGGCCCACGCCGGTGACGATCAGGATCATCACCGCTGAAAGCGGATCGAGCTGAAATCCCCACGGCGCCGAGAAATATCTCAACGAGCCATCCGCCGCATGAAAGGGAGTGGCCGGAATCCAGTCGAACAGGATTTTCGAGGCAACGCGCTCACCGGCAGGCAGAGACAAAAGCTGGAAAAAAGCGCCCACCGAATGGATGAACGAGAGCGCGACGCTGCCGACGCACAGATAGTTCACGACGTCGTTTTTGAGCCTGCGCCCAAAAAAGAGCATCGCCGCCGCCGTCAACAAGGGAAACAGCGGAATCAGCCAGATGTGGTCCAGAAAATAGGGCAGCGGCGTGTTCATCGGATTGTCGGCACCCGCTTTACCATCGCATCATGTCCATTTCGTCGGCGAGCACGGTCTCGCGGTTACGGAAGAATGCCAGGATTATCCCCAGCCCGACGGCTGCTTCCGCGGCGGCGTCCGTAATGATAAAGATGGCGAAAATCTGCCCGTCGACGGTTCCCCAATAGCGCGAGAAGGCCACAAGGTTGATGTTCACCGCGTTCAGGATGAGCTCGATGGACATCAGCATCACGATCACGTTGCGCCGCGTGAGCACTCCCACCACGCCGATCGAAAAGAGCGCCAGGCTCAGGAACAAGTAGTGGTCAATCGCAACGGGCATTCGTCATACCTTCCGCTTCGCCATCACTACTGCGCCGATCATAGCCACCAGGAGCAGAATCGACGCGATTTCGAATGGCAGCATGTAGTTTTGAAACAGCGCCTGGGCGATGGACTCCGTGTTATGTGGCTGCGCCATAGCCTCACCGCGCGGGCCCAAGTTCAGCGAATTGCGCGTAATCCAGAACGCCGTAAACAACTGCCCCGCCAGCACCGCGGCCAGAATCGTCGAGACGAACTTCATGCGGTTGAACTGCATCAGGTGCAGCGACAGATCCAGGTTCACGAGCATGATCACGAAGACAAACAGCACCATGATTCCCCCGACGTACAGAATGATCTGCACGACGAAGAGAAACTCAGCCTGAAGCTGCAGGAAAATTCCCGCAGTCGCCAGCAGCGCCGTAATCAGAAATACTGCGCTGTGCACGATGTTTCGCCGCGTCACCATCAAAACTGCCGAGGCGATCGCCAGCGCCGAGAAGAAGTAGAAAAGAACGCTGTCCATCAGTCGCCCTCCCCCACTTCCAAAGGCTCAACTTCCGGGGCCCGGTCTCGCGCGAGAAACGCTGCGACACACAGCATGATCGCCGTGGTAACGATCGCGGTGAGCATCGGATGGCGCCAATCCCAGTTCTGCTGTAGCACGATCGTCGCCCCTACGACGATCACGTTGACCAGCGCCAGCGGAATCAGGAATCGCCAGCCCAGCCGCATCAACTGGTCAAACCGGTAGCGCGGGAACGTGAACCGAATCCACAAAAACGCGTAGATGTACACGAACACCTTGGCCAGGAACCAGAAGGCACCGTGAATTCCCGTCCGCACCGTGTCTGGCGCAAACAGCGCGCCCGTCATTCCTAACGCCAGCGCGACGCAAAGACCACCAACCAGCGCCATCACGATCTTCTGGATTTGTACCGGCTGCCGCGGCGCCAGCCAAAAACAATAAACCCCTGCCCCTAGAAACAACAGTGTCGGCAGCAGATCAAGCAGTTCAATCGAAGTCCCGAAGAGATGATCCTGATAGCGCGCAAACGGCCGCAGCCAACCCCCCAGAAAAAGCGTGGTCGCGATGCTCGCCACCACGACCATGTTCGCGTATTCACCCAGGAAGTACAGCGCCCAACGGAACCCGCTGTATTCCGTCATATAGCCCGCGACAAGTTCCGATTCTGCTTCGGGCAAATCGAACGGCGCGCGATTCGTTTCCGCTATCGACGCCACAAGATAAATGAAAAATCCCACCGGCACCACGAACGCAAACCAGACTCCCTGGTCCGACTGCGCCTGCACGATATCCTTCATCGAAAGCGAACCCGCCAGCATCAAGCCAGAAACGACCGCCAGCCCCGCTGCCGTTTCGTAGCTCACCAGTTGTGCCGCGCTTCGCAGCGCTCCCAGCAGCGAATAGTGGCTGTTCGACGCCCACCCGCCCAGCACAATCCCATAGATCCCGAGCGAGCTGATCGCCAGAATGAAAAGGAGCCCTACATTCAGATCTGCAATTTGAAATACCGGACCAAACGGAATCGCCGCATACGCCAGCAGCGCCATCGTGACGCTGAGCACCGGCGCGCACCAAAAGAGAAAGCGGTCCGCCTTCTGCGGAATGATGTCTTCCTTGATTAACAGCTTCAGCGCGTCCGCGATCGGCTGCAGCAATCCGTGGGGACCAACGCGCATCGGGCCGAGCCGCGCCTGCATATCGGCCATCACTTTGCGCTCGAGCAGAACGATATATCCGGCCAGCAGCGGCAAGAGCGCCACGATCACGATGCCGTACAGCACCGGCAAAACGTAGTCTCGAAGCGAGGCCGGAATAAAATTCATTAGCGGTCCACTTCCCCCAGCACGATATCGATCGTTCCAATGATTGCCACAACATCCGCCACCAGCGAGCCCCGCGCCATCTTGTCGAACGCCTGCAAATTGATAAAAGACGGCGGGCGCACGCGCGTGCGATAGGCCTGCGTCGTCCCGTCGCTCACGATGTAGTAGCCCAACTCGCCTTTCGGCGCTTCGATCGCGTGGTACACCTCGCCCGGCGGTGGCTTCAACACTTTGCCGATCTTGGCCATGATCGGCCCGGACGGAATATTCTCGATCGCCTGCAGGCAGATCCGCCGCGACTGGCGCATCTCTTCCATGCGCACGACGTACCGGTCGTACGTATCGCCCGTCTGTCGCGTCGGAATCTCGAATTCGTATTGATCGTACGCCGCGTAGGGCATCGCTTTTCGAATGTCCCACTTCATGCCGCTCGCGCGCAGCACGGGGCCGGTGACACCCAGCGCAATCGCATCTTCCGCCGAGAGAATTCCCACGCCTTTCGTCCTGCCCACCCAGATGCGATTTTCCGTCAGCAGCGTCTCGTACTCGTTCACCTTCTTGTCGAAATCCTCGCAGAACCGCTTCACATCCTGCTCGAAGCCGTCGTACGTTTCGTACTGCAGGCCGCCGATGCGAAAGGCGTGCGTCGTGAGCCGCGCGCCGCAGTACTTTTCAAGAATTTTCAGGATTTCCTCGCGCTCGCGAAAACAATAAAAAACCGGCGTCAGCGCGCCGATATCGAGCGCATGCGTCCCGAGCCACAACAAGTGGCTCGCGATTCTCTGCAGCTCGGTCAGAATCGTCCGCACTACGCGCGCCCGCGGCGGCGCTTCGGTTCCCAGTAGCTTCTCCACAGCTTCGCAGTATCCCAACCCGTTCGATACTGCCGCCACATAGTCCATGCGGTCCACATACGGCGCGAACTGCTGGTAGCTGCGATGCTCCGCGATTTTTTCTACACCGCGGTGCAGGTAGCCAATCACGCACTCCGACCCGACTACGCGCTCGCCGTCCAGCTTCAACTTCACGCGCAGAACGCCGTGCGTGGAAGGGTGCTGCGGTCCCATGTTCAGAATGATTTCGTCCGCGCCGAGCACAGTGCTGCTTACTTCACCCCTGCCTCTCCAGCCGCTCTCCCTCCCATTTGTGCGCGTGTCGTTCATGGCCTACTGACCGCTCTCGATTCCCAGGTTCTCGCGCACCCAGGCTTCGTCCTGCCGCAAAATGTCATAGTCCTTTCGCAGCGGAAAACCCTGCCATTCGTCCGGCAGAAGAATGCGTTTCAATTCCGGGTGGCCCTCGAACGCAATTCCAAACATGTCGTAGCACTCGCGCTCGAGCCAGTTCGCCGCCGGCCAGACGTCGCAGACGCTGGGCACCGCCTCGTTCTCGGCCGCATGGGCTTTTAGCCGCAAGCGTTCATTTTTCGGGAAGGAATAGAGATTCAGGATAATGTCGAAGCGCTTCTCACGCTTCGGCCAATCCACCGCTGTCAAATCGCTGAGCATGTCGAACTTTTCGTCGTCGCGGCAATATCGCGCGACGTCGCGAAGTTGCTCCGCGGCGACAAGCACAATCGCCTGCTTGCGATCGAGAGTGGCTTCTCGAATTGCATCGCCGAACCGTGCTTTCAGCCGCTGCGTCAGTTCGTTGTCGAGTGGAAGCGGTTTCGGTGGCGCCTCTTTGGGTGGCGCGGCAGGCTTCGCAGGTGCGGCCCCCGCCGGTGCAGGCGCTTTCGGCGGCGCGCTTGCCTCTGGCGTAGCGGGCGTCGCGGGTGTTGCCGCTTTTGGCGGAGTCGTCGCCGTCGGCGCGGCTGGTTGAGCCGACGCCGCTGGCTTAGGCGGCGTTGCGCCTCCGTCTGCCCCTTCCGTGCGCTTTCCGTTTGGATCTTTTTCCGAGGGATCGTTGGCCATCGTTCGGCTTCGGCTCGATTCTTTGCGCACCGGGCAACTGCGCGTTTCGTCCGCAAACAGCCCGAGTTTTTAGCACAACGCGAAAAACAGCGTCAAAGAATTTCCGCCCGCACTCCCGGCTACCGATTCACTCCAAGATCGTCGCGGCACAATTCGGCCCGCCCATTTCCAATCTTCGGAGTCACTCACCAGCGCGGCGGGGCCACTACACCCAATCGAGAGCACCCTTCCTGTAGAGCCACACGTACCCGACCAGCAGAATCCCCAGGAACACCATCATCGTCAGCAGGCCATATGCGCCTAACTGCCTATACTTCACCGCCCACGGGAAAAGAAAAATCGTCTCCACGTCAAAAATGACGAAGAGAATCGCCACAATGTAGAACCGCACCGAGTACCGCCCACGGGATGTCCCCTCCGGCGGCACACCGCACTCATACGGGTCCAGCTTCGCGCCCGTCGGCTTCATGTCTGGCCGAATGTATTGAAATACAACGAGAGTGACCGCCGGAAAAGAAGCGGCCAGAATCGCGTAGATCAGTACCGGAATGTATTGTCTCGGCATCGCCTAGCGCGCTTGGGTCAGTGCCAACCTGAGCCGAAATCGGCCCAGCAAAGCCGCCATGCTAGCACACCGGTCAAGGCTCCGCACTCTGTTCAGAGTGCAATTGTCCCGCCCTCGTGTGACACTTCGGGGTGCGACGGTCGCGAACCGGTCGCTCCCTCCTCGCTAGTTATAGTTCCAAGACACCGCCACTTGGAAGCAACGGGGCGTATCAGGTCTTCTGCTACCATTAGCAGATTATGCGGGCCCCTTGGGTGATCGCGCATCGCGGCGCGTCCGGCTATGCCCCGGAAAACACTCTTGCTGCATTCGAGCGCGCCGTCCAGTTGGGCGCCGGATTCATCGAGACTGACATCCATCTCACTCGCGACGCCCGTTTTGTGGCCATTCACGATGGCACCCTCGAGCGCACCACCAACGGCTCCGGCGCAGTCCACGATTTCACTCTCGCGCAGCTTCGCGAACTCGACGCCGGAAAATGGTTCGACCGCGAATTCATGGACGAACGCATCCCCAGTCTCGAGGACGTCCTCGCGTTCTCCGCGAAGAACGACGTTGTCTTTTATCTCGAAGTGAAATATGACGCGGCCTGGGGCATGCATCACGCCTTGGTTGCCGCGCTGCAGAACGCTCAAAGTGCCGCGCGCACCGTCGTCATTTCCTTCGATCCCCGGACGTTGCTGGCCGTGCACAACCTCGATCCAACGCTCATGCTCGGCCTTCTCGTCGAGAACGAGAAACCGGATCCCGCGAAAATCGCCCTCGAAGTGGGCGCGCGCCAACTTTGCGCCGCGGCTTCGCTCGTCAATCACGCCTTCGTGAAGCAGATTCACGCGGCTGGTCTGCTCGTCGCGGCTTGGACCATCAACTCGCCTGACGAAATGCGCACGATGATGTCCGCCGGGGTCAACGGCATCATGACTGACTATCCCGATCGCCTGCGGGTTGCCATCGAAGACTCTGTCGCTTCGGCCTAGCTCGAGCGACAGCAGAGAAACCTTGCTGGCCCCCCCTCGGCTACCTCTAGGGATTGCCTTTAACCGTCGCAGGCCCTGACCTTGCCGCCGGAGTCGCCAGATACCGGCTCGCGAAGTTAATGAAGGTCGGCCAATTCGGCCCCGTCGTGTGTCCACCGCTATGCTGGCGAAACGCAATATCGCCATCGATCAGCGAGGCTTCGATTGATGGAAAATCGCGTGTTCCCAAGTCCCGCTTACCCAGTAGCTGATACACGGACCCGGCGTTAACCGCAGCCAGAAACATCCCCTTTGCGTCTACCCAGCCGTCTCCTTGTGTCGCCCCAGCGCCAATGAAGACCGGCCTCGGTGCGCACAACGTGATCAGCTCGTGCGCATCGACAGGCAAATCATTCTCAGTGAGCGGTCCCGCATACTTCAGAAAATTGCCTGCCATCCAGTGATATTCCCCTAACCCCGCGATGTTTCCGATTTGCTCGCCGAAATTGCGGCGATAGAGCTTCGCCCCTGCCTCGCCCGACGAACTGATGTACGCAATCGCGAATCGCGGGTCGTACGCCATCGCCACGAGCGTCGCCTTGCCATAACGCGAATGTCCCTCGATGCCCACGCGCTTCGCATCCACGGCCTTATCGGTCTCAAAATAATCGAGGGCGCGACTCAAACCCCAAGCCCACGCACGCAGTGCGCCCCAGTCATCAACCTTCCGTGGTTGCCCTCGGTTGACAAGCCCGATAATCCCGCTCGTCAAGCCCTCGCCATTGTCGGCCTGCACACTCGTCGCGATCAGCTGGGCATAACCCCAACCCTTCGCCAGCACTTGTTGCTGCCACGTCGGTGCCAGCGTATTCGACTGCAGCTCCGGAAAGCGTTTCACAATCGCCGCCAGAGCCTCAGGGCTTAGCGCAAGTTCCATCATCACGGGCACGGGACCGCTCGCCTCGGCGGGCGTGCTTAGCGTCAATTCAATATTCACTCCGATCTGGGGAAGCTGCGAATTATCCACGTGGCCGGCGACCCTTTTCGTGATGACCTGTATGCCGCCATTCGTCTCCTTCGTCACACTGACCACTTCCCATTTCACGGCCGGCACTCGATCGGGCACTCGCCCGTAAATTTCGCGATCGAAGTCCTCCACAATTTCTGGCCGCCTCTTCCTCCACCATTCTTCCGCCGAGCTCACGCGCTCGCCGTTTTTCAACAGAAGGGCGTCCGGCAGCGTCGAATCGGGATTCGCTTTTGACTCATCGTAGTTCGGCGCATTCGCGGCATGGGGATCGTTCCCGTTGGCTCCAGGACGAAGCGAAACAATATGCAAAAGATCCATCAGTCGCTGATGATCTTCCTCGGCGGTCATGTGAACCGCCAAACCATCCCCACTCGCACTTGCTGCCGTATTCTGCGGGTGTCGACGTCCTCCCTTCGCAATTACACGAGCATTCATCGCCAGCAAACAGAGGAGCGCACTTCCCATCGTCTTTAGTTTCACAAGCTCACTCCTGACTTGGAGAACTCGGGATTGGCAGAGTCGCGAAATCATAGTCCCCTCCGCGATCTTCCAAAAGCGTGAAAGACATGCACACCGAACTGTCTGGCCGTTCTTCCATCCAGTGTGTACGGCGCCACTCCCCGTATTGCAATTCCTCTCCCCCTGCCATAAACTTTCCGAGTAAGAGCCGTCCCAACGCGCCTAGGCCACATTGGCTAAGCGACGTTCCCGCGAGTCGTTTCCAGGAGGTCTGGTGTCAACACCCCTTGAAAATTGGGTGGAAGAATCCGCGCGTCTGACCCAACCTGACAAAATCGTCTGGTGCGATGGCTCCGCAATTGAAAATGACCGGATGATCTCCGGTCTTCTTCACGACGACATTCTCACCGAGCTGAATCCCGCCTCTTATCCGCATAGCTACTTGAATCGCCGCAATCCCAACGACGTTGCGCGCACCGAAAGCGTCACTTTCATTTGCACGCGCACCCCAGACGAAGCCGGCCCAACCAACAACTGGATGTCCCCTGGCGACGCGAAAGCGAGAGTGCGCCCCATCTTCGAAGGTTCCATGAAGGGTCGCACGATGTATGTCGCGCCCTATGTCCTTGGACCCGAGGATTCGCCGTACAGCCGATTGGGCGTCGAAATCACCGACAGCCGCTACGTGGTCGCGAGCATGCGCATCATGTCGCGAATGGGCAAGGCCGCGCTGGACCGCATCGGCAACACGGATAATTTCGTTCCCGGACTGCACGCGCTTGCAGGCGTCGATCCGGAACGGCGCTACATCCTCCATTTTCCGGAGGAGAAATTGATTTGGAGCTGCGGCTCTGGGTATGGCGGAAACGCTCTGCTCGGGAAAAAGTGCTTTGCCCTGCGTATCGCTGGCTGGATGGCTCGATTCGAGGGCTGGATGGCCGAGCACATGCTCATTCTCGGTCTTGAGGACCCCACCGGGAAAGTCACCTATATGGCGGCAGCTTTTCCTAGCGCCTGCGGTAAGACCAATCTCGCCATGATGGTCTCGGCGCTTGAGGACGAAGGCTATCGCGTCTGGACCGTCGGCGACGACATCGCCTGGATGCACCTCGCCGATGACGGCACTTTGCGCGCCATCAATCCCGAGAGCGGATTCTTTGGCGTCGCTCCCGGAACCAACGAGAAAACAAATCCAAATGTCATGGCCGCACTTCGTCACAACTCGATTTTCACCAACGTCGCCATGACCCCCTCGCATGAACCGTGGTGGGAGGGCATCGGCACGCCTCCTCCTGATGGCCTAATCGATTGGAGAGGCGAAAAGTGGTCCCATGAGAATGGGCCGGCCGCGCATCCCAATTCGCGCTATACGGTGCCGGCTAAACAGTCGCCGTCAATTTCGCCGCATTGGCAGGATCCTGCCGGAGTTCCCATTTCCGCGATAATCTTCGGCGGTCGTCGTGCGCGGCTTGCGCCTCTCGTCTACGAATCGCGCAATTGGCAACATGGCGTGTACGTCGGTGCGACCATGGCTTCCGAAACAACGGCCGCCGCAACGGGGGCTGTCGGTGTTACTCGGCGCGATCCCATGGCCATGATTCCCTTCTGTGGATACAACATGGCCGACTATTTCGGCCACTGGCTCGAGATGGGCCGCAAAATGAAAAATCCGCCCAGAATCTTCCACGTCAACTGGTTCCGAAAGGACGCCAACGGCAGATTCCTCTGGCCCGGATACGGTGAAAATGTCCGGGTCTTGAAATGGATTCTCGACCGCATCGAAGGCCGCGCCGCCGCGCACGAAACGCCCATCGGGTTCGTGCCTACGCCCGATTCGCTCACTCTCGATGGCCTCTCGATTTCACGCAGTGCCATCGAAGAGCTCCTGCGCGTCGATCCAGGCGACTGGGCCGAAGAACTCACGGCCACCGGAGAATTTTTCGCAAAGTTCGGCGATCGTCTCCCCGCCGAAATTCGCGACGAGCACCAGGCGCTCGCCTCCCGCCTCCAGCGCTCCACCGTCGCCGCCAAGTGATGGCCGCTTTCTGGCCATCACCCTGAGCGCACCGAAGGACCTCTCCTTCAATCTTTCTCACTCGTCTTTCGTCTTTGGCGGCGCTGGGGGCGGCGCTGTCAGGGTCACCGGCGGATTGAACGTAAACTCTGGATCGACGTCGATTGGAATATCGGTGGCCTTGGCTAGCAGAGCTGCTAACTCAGGCGGCATTACCGCATACTTCTTGAACCACGCCTCCGTGCGCGCGCGATCCCCTGTAGCCTCCTGCTCGAGCAATTCCTTCGCAAGCGCCGCAATCGCATCCGGGACCTTCTCGAAGTCGATTTCGTACACGCCGCCGAGTCCCGGTGCGAGTCGGACCGCACCCTGCTCTAGGAGATAATTGAATTCCATCATCTCGCCCGCGCCGTGCGCCTCCGCGATTCCGAAACGGACACTGCGGAAAATTCCGGCCACGTACGACGAATAAAACATCTGCTCTTTTTCTTTCGCCAGAGCGCCGTGATCGATCAGCCATTTCAGGCAAAACATCCCGACGATGTCCGCCTTCGATTCTTCGAGCGCCGAATATTGCGGACCGATGGCCTCGTTGATGTTCACCTTGGACCCGTTCACCCGCGCGTACGCCGGCCCCAGCCCGTGCGAGATTTCGTGCATCATTGTCGTATCGAGATAACCTTCGCCGCTTACGATCTGTGCCTGGCTCGAGCGCATTACGCGCTGAGCCAGCGGCAGAACAATGTCGTCCACGCGGGCATCCATAAAATTCTTCCAGAATATTTTCTTCGAACCCTTTTCCTCGTGCACGCGAGGGTCGTTGGGCAGATTGTCCGCCACAGCTTGGTAACCGTGCAGCAGGTCGCCAGACCGGTACACTGCGTCCATCACTTCCATGGGCGACTGCTTGCCCCGCTTTGAAGGCAAATCTTCGGGCGCGAGAGGCAGCGCCTCCTGCAAATCCGGAACGTATTTTTGAAATACCGTGAGCTTTTGGCTTTCGGGCTCGTTGCGCACCATCACCGCGGCGCCGTAAGAAGTTTTCACGCCGAGCAAGGAATCGAGATATGTCTCATAAGGCGCGAAGACGATGTCGATTTTCGGATTCTCCAAATCTAGCCAGGCAATGTCGCTTGCATAGTACTTGTCGTTCTGCAGTGCATTCGCCCGCAGCCGGAGGAATTTACTGAACGCCAGATCATCGTCGCTCAGGTCCGCGGCGTCGCGCAAATCCTGGGCCATCAAGTCCAGAAAATCCTTATAGGCGATGTGATAGGGCACCGCTTCGAGAAATTCGTCTTTCCGCTCGACGATCGTGAAAGGATCGTAGAGCGCCGCGCGCTGCGCAGGATGCTGCGCAACGTAGGCGTCGAAGGCGTCGCGGGTCATATCCTCAGGGAAGAATCCGTGGCCCACGGGCATGGCCGCTGTGCCGACGAAAGGCTTGTTGTCGTCGATCAGATCGAAATGGCTGCCATTGATTTTCAAATATTCGCGCAGCAGAACGTCCTGGGGGTCTTTGCTTTTCTGCAATGACACGTACAGCTGTAAGCCCTCCGGATCGCTTTGCCGCCAAAAGATGGAATCGAGCAGCCCGGCCGCGTCGATCAGCTTATTCACCAGCTTCCGCTGGTTATGCGTCAGGTCCATCGAACGAAAGGGAATTTTGATTTGCTTGAAGCGGGCGGCGCGTTGTGTGAGATCGGCGACGACGTCGGTCTTCGAAAGGGTCAGCGGAGGCAGCGGTGGAAGTGTCGAAGCAGCCGCGGCTTGGGCTGCAAGTTCAGCCGCCGAGGGCTGCCGCGGCCTCGAATGTTTTGTGGGCTCGGTCTGCTGGGCTGGGATTGCGGTGACCGCGGCGAGCGCGACCACGAGTGCGCCGAGCGCGAGCGCGACCGGAAATCGGCTCCGAGGCGAACGGTCGCGCCTTCTTTTCATCCATGACATCGACCTACCCTGTCATAAGGTGATAGCGGTTTCAAGAACCTTCCGTAAGCGGTGATAGAATCCGCTCAAATGGCAGAGGTCGAATCGCTCCTCGGTCGAACTGTTTCCCACTACCGTATCGTCGAAAAGCTGGGCGCTGGCGGGATGGGTGTGGTCTACAAAGCCGAAGATACCCGGCTGCACCGCGTCGTCGCGCTGAAATTTCTCCCCTCTGACGTAGCACACGATCCCGTCTCGCTCCAGCGGTTCCGGCGCGAGGCGGAAGCTGCCTCTACGCTAAATCACCCGAATATCTGCACAATCTACGACATTGGCGAGGCCGCACTCGATCGCGGCAAAGATGGGCAGCCTTTCATCGCCATGGAATTACTCGAGGGACGGACGCTCACACAGCGAATCTCGGGAAAGCCGCTGCCGCTCGAGGAAACGCTGGAGCTGGCGATTGAAACTGCGGATGGCCTCGATGCCGCTCACGCGAAGGGAATCGTGCATCGAGATATCAAGCCTGCCAACATCTTCATCACGAAATCAGGCCACGCGAAGATTCTCGATTTTGGACTTGCTAAGCTCGCACCGGTGGGCGGTGCCATCAATCTTTCCGCCGTCCCAACGGCCAGCGAGCAAGAACCAATCACGCGCCTGGGTACAGCGATCGGCACTCTGAACTACATGTCGCCGGAGCAGGTGCGAGGAGAAGAATTGGACGCGCGCACGGACCTGTTTTCGTTTGGCGCTGTGCTGTATGAAATGGCGGCCGGCCTTCCGCCCTTCCGCGGTGATACTTCCGGCGTCATTTCTGACGCGATTTTGAATCGCGCGCCCGCAGCTCCGGTGCGGCTCAATCCAGGCACTCCCGCCGAATTGGAGCGCATCACCAACAAATGCCTAGAGAAGGACCGCAAGCTCCGCTACCAATCGGCCGCCGACATTCGCACCGATCTTCGCCGTCTCAAGCGCGATTCAGAGACTGGCCGCGTGTCCGCGTTAGCAGCGGCTGTGCCGCAGTCGAAGTTACGCCCGTGGCAATGGACTGCGGGTGTGGCAGCAGTGTTTGCCGCCGGGCTCATTGTCGCCGCTTGGTTGTACTTCTCACCCAAAAGCCACGCGCTCACGGACAAAGACACCATCGTCCTTGCAGATTTTACCAACACGACCGGCGATGCAGTCTTCGACGTCAGTCTTCGGCAAGGTTTATCCGTACAACTCGAGCAATCGCCCTTCTTGAGCATCATCCCTGAGGACCGAATTCAGCAGACGTTGGAAATGATGGGCCGGAAGCCGGACGCGAAACTTACACCCGAAATTGCACGGGAACTATGCCAGCGAGCGGGCAGCGCCGCAGTACTCGACGGCTCGATAATCCAAATTGGCACGCCGTACCTTCTTGCGGTCAAGGCGGTCAACTGTGCGAATGGCGAGACGCTTGCCAGCACCGAGGTCCAGGCAAGCGACAAAAACCATGTGCTCGAGGCCCTCGGAAACGCCGCCTCGCAAATGCGCAACAAACTCGGCGAGTCCCTCACCACGGTCCAGAAGTTCGACACTCCCCTCGCCCAGGCCACTACGCCGTCGCTCGAAGCTCTCAAAGCCTACAGCTCAGGCTTTAAGATTGAGCATGAAACGGGGGCAGAGGCGAGCATTCCGTTCTACAAGCAAGCCATCGAGTTGGATCCTACTTTCGCACTCGCCTATGCCATGCTGGGTCTCGACTACGGGGAGGTTGGCGAATCCACTTTAGACGCCGTTTACAGCCAAAAGGCCTATGAACTCCGTGATCGAGCCAGTGAGGCCGAGAAGTATTTCATCTCAGCTCACTTCCATATCGCTGTCACAGGAAACATGGAAAAGGCCGAACAAGCCTGCGAGCTTTGGATACAGGCATATCCCCGAGCGGATCTGCCGCATGATCTCTTGTCGGGGTTCATTCTTCCGGTCTTTGGACAATCTGAAAGAGCACTTGAAGAAGCTGAGCAAGCAGTGAGGTTGAATCCGGATTTTTCCATCGCTCATCGCCTCGTTGTCGCGAACTATATCGGACTGAATCGACTCGACGAGGCAAAGGCTGCGTACGCGCAAACTCTCGAGCGAAAATTGACTCATCCTTACTTCTACATAGACCTGTACGCGATCGCGTTCCTGCAGAACGACGCGGCGGGGATGGCTCAGCAGGTAGCGCGATCGGCGGGCCAACCCGGGACGGAGGACGAACTATTGGCGATGGAAGCCGATACCGCTGCCTATTCGGGGCGGTTGAGAAGCGCGCGGGATTTTTCCCGCCGCGCGATAGATTCCGCTGAACGGGCGGACGAGAAGGAAACTGCGTCAACCTATGCGGCTCTGTCCGGCCTTCGCGAAGCCCTGTTTGGAAACGCGGACGAAGCTCGGCGGCGCGTGCATTTGGCCATTGGACAACCGACAGGCCACGATGTTCAGTATGCTGCGGCTCTCGCTCTGGCCTATGCGGGAGAAGAGCGCCAAGCGCAAGCGATCATCGACGATCTGGATAAGCGCTTTCCAGAAAACACAAACGTCCGCTTCGGCTTCCTACCAACCCTCCGTGCAACACTTTCCCTCCGTCGGGGCAGTGCCACAGAAGCTCTCGACAACCTCAGAACCGCAGCGCCTTATGACCTCGGAGTGTCGACGTCTGGCGTGTACTCCTGGAGTGCGCTTTATCCCGTTTTTGTTCGAGGCGAAGCGTATCTTGCTGCGCATCGAGGGAACGAAGCTGCTGGCGAGTTCCAGAAAATCCTCGACAATCGAGGAATTGTGCTCAACGAACCCATCGGCGCGCTGGCGCATCTCGGCCTCGCTCGCGCTTACGCTATGCAAAGCGACACCGCCAGAGCTCGCGCCGCCTATCAGGATTTTCTCGCGCTGTGGAAAGACGCCGACCCCGACATTCCCCTCTACAAGCAAGCCAAATCCGAATACGCGAAGTTGAAGTGATTCGGGCTCAAACACTCGTTGAGATGGGGGCGTTCGTTACTCATTCACGAAGACCATCTCCCCTTTCCACGAGCCATCGTTCTGCCGCTTCAGCACATCGAGTCCTTCAGCATGCCAACTCGCGGGCGGAGAGTCCGGAAACAACTTATACTCGCCTTTTTTCTCGAACCACTCGCATGCCAAACCGTCCTCGATCTGAAGGTTTTTGTATTTGGACGTGTAGCTCAACACTTTGAAACCCGGGTACTGGGCGCGCATTTTCTCATGCTCAGCCTCAATGGCCTGCTTGCCGACCGCAGGTGGGCTTTCCGGAATGAAGTTCACTGCATCCTCCGCCCACAGGTCCATTAGCTTCTTCGGGTCTTGCGTCAATGTAGCCTCAATGTCCTCTCGGTGTGCCTTTTCGATGGCCGCGAGGTCCGCCTTGTGCGCGTACGTTTGTTGAAGCCTGCCCACAGCACCTCGGGCGAAGTAGCCGATGCCGAGTCCCGCGAGAAACGCGATGGTCACAAACGTAGAAGTACGTTTCATAGGACCTCCTCGCCCGCTCACGTTTTCATTTCAACCCGACTAGAGCGAATTTCCATGAACCATCGCTCTGCCGTTTCAGCAACCGCATGCCTTTGGTTCTCGGAGGGCTGATCGGAGCGGCGTTTGCTGACATCTTAAAGGTGGCATCGATAAAGCCAACTTCAATCGCCCACTCATCCACAATCGCCGTGTGCATCTCTTTGTAGTCGGGGGCGTAATTCAATACCTGAAAGTCCGGGTAGTCTGCCCGGAACTTCGCATAGGCGTCCCCCATGGCTTTCATTCCAACCACAGGCGGGCCGGGGAATCCAAGGTTGATGCCGTCATCGGACCAAAGCGTAGTCAGGCACTTCGGGTCTTGCGTCAAAGTACACTCTTCGTCTGCTCTGTGGAGTTTCTCGATGGCGGCTAAGTCCCCCGAACGCGCTTCGTTGTGATGAAGCGTGCCCACAGCGCCTCGGGCGAAGTAGCCGATGCCGAGTCCTGCGAGAAACGCGATAGTCACAAATGCGATAGTGCGGTTCATAGGGCCTCCGATGCACCCTTCTCATAAGCCGAGCCGCTCCGCTACACGTGGGTCGGTTGACCCCTGTATGTCCGTCGCCTAAGATGAACCAATTTGGCGATGATTGGCCAGACAATTTCGCATTACCGCATCATCGAAAAACTCGGTGGCGGCGGCATGGGTGTCGTCTATAAGGCTGAAGACACGCGCTTGCATCGCTTTGTCGCACTGAAATTTCTTCCCGAACAGACGACGCGCGACCGCGCTGCGCTGGAACGCTTCGAGCGCGAGGCTCAGGCCGCGTCCGCACTCGATCATCCCAACATCTGCACGATCTACGAGATTGGCGAAGTGCCGCCTTCAAGTGGCGGGGCCGAGCGAGGCGAGCCTTTCATCGCTATGCAGTTTCTCGATGGCGCAACGCTCAAGCATCGCATCGCCTCCGGCGCTCTAAAAATTGATGATGTCCTCGAACTCGCCATCGAAATTGCCGACGCGCTCGACGCCGCGCACACCAAAGGCATCGTCCATCGCGACATCAAGCCCGCGAACATCTTCATCACCAAAGCTGGCCACGCCAAGATTCTCGATTTTGGTCTCGCAAAACTCGCTCCCACGCGCCATGTGGGCGAAGCAGTGGGCGCCGCAGCAACCGCGATGGCCACAGCAACTGCCGACGAGTTGCTCACCAGCCCCGGCACCGCAGTCGGCACCATCGCTTACATGTCACCCGAGCAAGTTCGCGGCGAAGATCTCGACGCGCGCACTGATCTCTTCTCCTTCGGCGCTGTCCTCTACGAAATGGCCACCGGCCACATGGCTTTCAGCGGCACGACCGCCGGCGTCATCCACGATGCAATCCTCAATCGCGCACCAGTTCCTCCGTCGCGCCTGAATCCTGCAATCCCCGCCGAACTCGAACGCATCATTGGCCGCGCGCTCGAAAAAGACCGCACCCTGCGCTACCAAACCGCCGCCGAACTTCGCGCCGAACTCAAGCGCCTCAAACGCGACACCGAATCCGGCCGAAGCAGCGCGACGATCGGCGTCGCCCTGCGGCCCGTGGCCACTGCGCGCGGCAGGCGCACGAAGCTCGCTTACGGCTTGCTCGCTGCTGTGCTTCTTCTCGCACTCGCCTTGGGATGGTATTGGATCAAAGCACGAGGAACGGCGCCGCAGCAGCCGCTGAGCGAACGCCAGATTACTTACAATCTTTCGGACAATCCGGTGGCGCACAGCGCTATCTCACCGGATGGTAAGCACATTGCTTACGCCGACCGAATGGGTGTGCATTTGGTGTCTGTCGAATCGAGTGACACTCACGACCTCGCGCTGCCCGAGGGTCTGCGAGCCGATATCATTGCTCTGACGTGGTTTCCCGACGGCGAGAGGCTGATCCTTACCAACCATAGCGCGCAGGAGCGCCATTCTCTCTGGCTGGCCTCCATTTTGGGCGGCGCACCGCGCAAGCTCCGTGCTGATAGCGAAGCAGCGAGCGTTTCTGCAGATGGCTCTTCCATCCTTTTCCTGAGCAACGAAAGGAAGGAAATCTGGGTCATGGCCGCCGATGGCTCCTCAGCAAGAAAAATCTTGGAGGGGCGAAGCCAGGATTTCGACGCCGTTGCATGGTCTCCGGACGGCAAGCGAATCGCTTACTTCACCAAACCGGAGAACTCTGGACCATACAGCTTCATCGGGGGCGCCATCGAAACCATTTCACTGGATGGAGGATTGCCCAGCGTGGTCCTTTCGGATCCTGGGCTCTTGCTCCAGGCGGGACTCATCTGGTTTCGCGATGGGCGAATCATTTACATATCCAAAGAAGGACCTGCCGAGGGAACGAACCAATTTGGCCTCCGCGAGATTCTCGCCGATGTGCGCACGGGCTCGCCTTCGGCAAGCCCGGTGAAGATTATCAGTTGGCCGAACGTAGCGGTCTTCGAGCCGAGCATGAGCGATGACGGTAAGCGTCTGGCCTTCGTCAAAGACCGCCGATGGTCTAATGTGTACATCGGCGAAATCAGAAACAATGGGACGCGCCTGGAATCGACCAAACGTCTCACTTCGAACGAGAGCGCCAACTATCCGTTCGCATGGGAACGTTCCGGTGGAACGATTCTGTTCTCCTCTGATCGCACAGGACGGTTCCAGATCTTCAAAGAGCGGCTTGGCGAGGACTCTGCCGAGCCCGTCACCAAAGGCCAAGAGAATCAATTTGGTTCCGCTTTGAGCCCAGATGCCGCATGGATTCTCTATTGGGCGCTGTCCAATAGTTCAATGGCTCAAGCCACATCGACGCAGACCCTGATGCGATTCCCCGCCACAGGCGGGTCTCCCGAACCGGTGTTGGAAGCCCCGGCGGATCCCACGACGGAAATCGACTTCAGTTGCCCTTCGCGGCCGCCGCGTTCTTGCCTCATGAGTCGATGGGAGCAAGGGCAGCTTATCTTTTATGACCTAGACCCGCTCCAGGGGAAGGGCAAGGAAGTGATCCGAACCAAGCTGGGGAAGGCGGACGATTGGCAGTGGAACCTTTCACCCGATGGCTGGCGCATAGCCATTGCCAGCCCTGCCCAACTTCGTGACAAGATCCGCATACTCGATCTGCGGAATGGGGCGGGGCGGGATCTCGAACTGTCTCCGGGCTCGGTGATCGACAGCCTGTGCTGGGCAGCCGATGGCACTGCCCTGTTCGCAAGCATTAATTTTGTGAAGCCTCGCATCGAGCGCATCGCTTTGGACGGGAAAACCCAAATCCTCCTTCAGCCCAACGCCCGGACCGATTCCTTGCTCACGTCACCCGACGGCCGCTACTTAGCGTATTCTCAGTACACCGACGACCAAAACGTCTGGCTTCTCGAAAATTTCTGACCTTCTCCTGCTCGATACTCACTTCCTCGACTGACCATCTCTCTCTCCTCCCGCCTGGTCGCGCGTCTTTCCTGGGAGAGCCAATCTCCTGATTGGCGATGTGCTTTGCGTTCTCCGCGCCTCTGCGGTTGAATTCTAGGTTCTTCTCTCCTCCTCGGGCCCACCCCTTTCATCTGCGTTTATCTGTGTTCATCTGTGGTTAAACGTTCTATGAGTTACAGAACTACTACCGTAACTTTGTAACTACCTTTCCGCCCAAATCCATGCTACCATTCGCCACTTTTATGGACTCGCAAACAACACAAATCGGAGGGAGACAAAATCGGCGCTCGGGGCTGTCTCGCCACTCGTCACTAGCCACTCGCCACTGTTTTTCTAATCGAGACAGTACGAGTAGAAATGCAGCTAATCCCAATGCTTACAACAAAGGTTCCGAGTCTACTCGATACTCAAACCACACTCCACCTCACAAGGAGAAGCGCTGAAAGCCACGAACAAAAATCACAATTCGATAAGCCGAGACCACGCACCGCGGATCAGAGGATGGATTGGATTTCGGGGTCGATGGAGACGTGGGTTTGCGGGAACCCGTCGATGGTGTAGCTGGCGCCGGCCGCGAGGCTGAAATGGAAGAAGCGGCTGATGTGGTAGTCCTCGTCGAAGAGGCTGAAAACATCTTCGATTTCCTCGCGCGAAAGACCGAACTCAGAGAGCGCTACGGAACGGCCATAACCTCCGGCCTGCGCGAGATATTTTTCCACCACTTCCTTGAGTTCGAGTTTAGATCCAGACATAGGCGCCTGCCTCTCCGTACGGAAGATTCATGTAGAAGATGTTGGCCTCCGAAATCTTCTCGAAGGCGCCGCACAATTTTTCGGCGCCATGGCGCGCGCAGAGCGGCTCACCGGCCGAGTCGCGGATTTTGTCCACTTCATCCAGGCTCGGGACGTCTTCGCGCGAAAACCAGAGCCATGGAGCTGGCTGCGCGCAAACGGCGCACCCTTGATGGTTCGATGCGAGGCGCTGCTCAATCGCTTGCGCGACTTCGGGCTGGAGTCCGACGCGCTCGAAATCGGGCGAGCCCACGAAGAAATACTGGGTGAAGGTTTCTGGATCGGGTTCGAAGGCGATGACGCGGCCGGGAAAGGAGGCGAGTTCGTCTTCGACGGTTCCGACGAGGCATTGGCGGCAGAGCGAAACCTCGGGGCGGATTTTGTCGCGCGTTCGCGATCGTTTGCCGCGCACGTAGAGAGTGTCCGGGAGCAGCGACGCGACCCAGGAAGCTTCGCGGTCGATATGAACGCATTCGGGCGCAGTGCCCTTCAGCCAGGCCCACCAATTGCGGCTGCGGCGAGAAAATTCGATTTCGGGATAGGCGGCGTCGCAGGAAATTGTGGGCAAGTCGTCGCGCTCCAAAGTTCAGGGCAATCGTAGCAGATTCACATCGCGAATGGCGTCAGGGGAAACGCTGAGCGACGGCGAGAATTTGGTGGAGGCAAGTTTTGCGGGGAGCGGGGCTTCCGTTATCATCGCAAGGTAATTCAACTGAGGAAAATTCAGGAGGAATTGAGAATGGCAATTTCCGTGGGAAGCGCGGCGCCGGACTTCACATTGAAAGACCAGAACCAGAAGGAAGTCAAACTCTCGGACTTCAAAGGAAAGAATGTGGTGATCGTTTTTTATCCGCTGGACTGGAGCCCCGTGTGCACCAACGAGCACGCGTGTTTTGTGAACGACATGAAGCGCTTCGAGCAATTGAACGCGCAGGTGCTGGGGATCAGCGTGGACAGCGCGTGGTCGCACAAAGCCTTTGCGGAGAAGATGGGCATTCATTATCCGCTGCTGGCGGATTTTCAGCCGCGCGGGGCTGTGGGCGATAAGTTCGGCGTGTATTTGGCAGAGAAAGGGATTACCGGGCGCGCGATTGCGGTAGTCGACCGGAATGGAAGGATTGCGTGGTTCAAGAATTACGACATACCCACCGTGCCGGACCTCAAGGAAGTGGCGGACGCAATCGCGAAATTGAATTGATTATTTCGGCGCTGACGCGGGCTGCTGCGGCTGTGCGAAGGTCCGGATGTAGTCGACCACTTGCCAGCGCTCAGTATCGGTGAGCTTGTCTTCGAAGGCGGGCATCGGGCGGCGGCCATGCGTGATCTTCCAGAAGAGTTCCCCGTCGGTGACGCGACCCATCAAGGCGGCGTCGGTGAAGTCAGTGGGCATGATTGAGAGTTCGCCGACGCGATCGCCTTTGCCATTGCCGTCATCGCCGTGGCAGCTCTTGCAGTGCATCTGATACTGCGCCATGCCTTCATCGATATTGGACTCGGTAGTCGGCGCGGGATTACGCATCTTTTTAGCGACGGCCGGGACATTCCACTGCGTCAGCGAGAAAATCAGAGCGGCCCCAGCGGCCGCTACGATTAGAAACAGTCCCACTACGATGACAGCGCGATTTTTCTTCGGCGCGGTCTGCGGGTTCACGGTTTTCAGTGTGCGGGATGAATTGCCCGCATGACAGAAATAACGACGATCACGAGCATGAATATCACGTAGATGCGAAGCGCCCAGAGCATGATTCGGATGCCGAGCGAGAACTGGCGGCGGCCGAAATGAGTCTGGCGTTTCGCGGCAACCACCTGGTCTGCTTCGAGCAGAGAAAGGACGACTCGCGGATCTTTCAAGTCGGGCTTACCGGAGCCGGTGGCTGACGTAACACCTTCGACGGCGGCATCCTGTTGGCGTCGGCCGAGCTGACCTGCAATCGGAGTTACGTCATTCATGCGCAATTTCAATCTTGATGCAATTTGGTACAAGCATCAACCTCTAAGCGATCAACCTCCAAGCCACTTCGGGAACACGGTCGCGACACCGAAGCCAACCCCCGCGACAATCAGCAGCGCGGTGACGGCAATGCCTGCGACGTTTGCCCAAAGCCCGTTCACCTGATCGCCCATCACTTCGCGGTCGTTGACGAGAAGCAGCAAAAACCCTAGCGCGGGCGGCATGGCCAGCACCGCTATCACGTTCACGGTGAGAATAACGAATTCGAGCGGGAAGCTCGGAATGAGCACGAGAACGGCAGCTGCGCACGCCGAGCCGATTAGCGTGAGGTAGAAGGGCCAGGCGTCGCGAAGCGGACGGTTCAAACTGTGACCCATCTGAAAGACTTCGCCGAAGGCGTAGGCTGACGAAGTGGAAATTGCGATGGCGGCGACGATACCAGCTTCGAAAATGCCGAGCGCGAACAAGGCTGCGCCGACGTGGCCGATCCAAGGCTCGAGCGCTTGCGCGAACTCGGCGCCCTGGAATTGCGAGGCGTCGATTCCGTGGTGAAACAGCGGAACGGTGGCGAGGATGGCTGCGATGGCAAAAATCGCCGCGAGCAGCGCACCCAGGAAAGTATCGAAACGGCCGGCGGCGATGTCGCGCGGCTGCATGCCTTTATCGACGACGGCGCTCTGCTGAAAGAAAAGCATCCACGGAGTGACTGTGGCGCCGATCGTCGCGAGGATGAGGACGAGGATTTCATACGGATTGCCGTGAGGGAGAGGGCGCCACGTGACGAAAGCACGGGCCACCGCATGCATGTCCGGGCGGGCAAGAATCGCGGCCGGTATGAAGAGGCCATTGAAAATGGCGAGTCCCATGGTGATGCGTTCCCAGGTCCAGTAACGGCCCGTCGTTATCGCACCGAGGACGATCGCGAGCGCGCCGCCCACTGCGAGAGTCGGCCGGATGCCAAAGAAACCGAGGCCCGCGCGAACACCGATGAATTCGGTGACGAGGGTGAGGAAATTTCCGAGAATCAGGTCACCCATCGCGAAGAAGCCCCAAAATTTTCCGAAGCGGTCTAAAATCAGTTCGGCATGACCGCGGTGAGTGACGGCACCAAGGCGAACGGTCATTTCCTGAACGATAAAGCCCATCACGAAGGTGAGAATGACGAACGGGAGAAAAAAGCCGATGCCGTAGCGGGCGCCGTCGGCTGAGTAGGAGAGCATGCTGGGAGCGTCGTTCTCGCCGAGGAAAACGAGAACGCCGGGGCCGAGCAAGAGCCAGAGCAGGCGGAAACTGCTGAAGACCTTATGGTATCGGCTTTCTCGGCGCGCTCGAGCAACTTGCCAACGATCGCGAGCACGGTCGACGTCCTCGTGGGTAAGCAGGCCGATGAGTTCGGGTGCCGAGGAAGCAGCGGATTCCGTAGTGGGCTGAGCCGTACGATGGGCCATAGAATGATCCATAGGTTAACCGCGCTAAACTCTGAACATAAACTACGCTTAACCCACAACAGCGTCAATCCTGAACGCGAAGAGAGATGTGGAAAAGTGGCGAGTGCGTCCCTGCGCTTGCTATAGTCAATTGACGGCAATTTCAAGGAGCGACGAATGGCCGACGCGCCGAAACCGCCACAACCAGTTCAGCCGGGACCAGGGCAGCAAGTTCAAATCAAGGCCGATGAGAAAGAATTGCTCGGCCAGTATTCGAATCTGGTGGTGGTGCACCACAACGCCGAAGAATTCACGCTGAATTTCATTTACATGTTTCCGACAGTGCCACAGGGCAAGCTCGTGTCAAGCCTGATCATCAGCCCAAAACACGCGAAGCGGCTAGCGCAGGCGCTTCAGGAAAATATTTCACGCTTCGAGGCGCAGTTTGGGAAGCTGCCAGATCCGCCGGATTCCGCTCCAGAGCCAAAGGTCGGGTTTATTCAGTAGAGGGGATACACCGTCCGGCGCGCAGGTTGCGGGCTAGCTTGCGACAAGAGCTTCCGCCGACGAGCGACTTACAACCCAGTTCCCTTTCGGATCCAGAAACTCGACGCCGACCGCGAATCCCGCGTCGCTTTGGGGCAAGCAGTAAGCCACGCGTGCGAGCGAGTGGAACGATCCGGTAAGCGTCGCAATTGTGAGCTGGTCGTTCACCTTCCAGCGGCGGCTGCTCAAGACACGCGCGCCGCGGGCGCTGACATTTTCGGTGAACGTGGCTTCCGTGCCGGGCAACATGCCATTGCCGCTCAGCCGTATTCCCACCTCCATCGGCATCCGAGGTTCGCTGCGAAGTGCATCGAAGGTCTTCGGGATCCCCATTCCAAATGGCATCTTGCGGCCCCCAGTTTCAGTTGTACGGAGGTTACAGACACGCCGCGACGTGACGGAGGCGGAGCTTCTTTTCTCCGCGCCCCTTCATGCGGTAAAGGGCGTGGTCTGCCGACCCCAAGAGCTTTTCAATCGTTGTGCCGTCGCCCGGATAAACAGCGACGCCGACACTAACGGAGATAGCCGGTTCCTGCCCGTCATTTGCGAGTTCTTCGCAAATACGAATGGCTGCCTGTTGAGCCTCGTTCTCACCGGATTCAGGAAGAACCAGAACAAATTCGTCGCCTCCATAGCGGCCGGGAGTGTCGATGGTGCGGCTGTTGCTGCGCAATGCCGCGCCGAGGCGCTTAATGGCGCGGCTGCCGGTGAGGTGGCCGTACTTATCGTTGATTTTCTTGAGGCCGTCGAGATCGAAGAGCAGCACCGCAAAGCTTCGGCCGGTGCGGCGAGAGCGCTGAAGCTCGCTCTCAAGAATCTCAAAGAGGCGGCGGTGATTCGCCAATCCGGTGAGTGGATCCGACGAAGCGAGCGTGCTGACCTGATCGAATAGCTGCGCATTGTCCAGCAGGGTGCCGCCCAAAACGACCACATAACTGAGCACCATGAAGACGTGACCCAGAGTGAAGGGAGCATCGAGAACGTGTTGCGATTCGCTGATCGTGACGTGGCAGAGCACGTTGAGCAGCGCCGCAACGTAGAGAGCGCGGTCGAGCGAAGAACCGACGCGCTGCAAGCGCAGGTGATACCCGAAAGCTGCCAACGCATAGATGACCGCGGGAACGAGGTCCCAGTGGCGCGGAATCAGGGCGCCGGGGTGTATCTTGGGCGACGCTGGCAACATGAAGTAGAAAACGCTGGTGAGATAAGCGACTGCGCCGACGATCAGGGTCGCAACGGCCATCTCCTTGCCAGGGTCACGGGAAACGGGAACACGGCGCTCGACACCCAGCGCCGCTAGAAGAAGGACGGCGAGGAGCGTCCGGCCTGCGAGCCAGCCGATGGAGATCTGGTCGGTGGGGACGGGAGTGACGAGCATGCCGCGGTAGAACGTCATGCTCGTTCCTGCTTCGATTAGTCCCGCCAGAACGAAGCCGAAAGCAAGAATCAGAGAAATGCGATCGTGGGTTCCGCGAAAGCGGACCAGAGCGTTGGCGGCAAACGTGAAAGCAATGAGACTGCCCGCCATCTCGAGGTAGGTGTCGAGGAGGGGGTCGGCGACATAAGTCGAGCTACGAAGGATGGCTAGGAGAACAAGGAACGCACCCGCTCCAATTATCCAGAGCAAAAGAATGCGGAAGCGGTCCAGATGTCCCCAGAATTTTGAGACGCGACCCACAAAAGCCCCCAATCGACACACCACCATCAAGAACAGCAGCAAGTAGTAGGCCCTAGTTTTAGTACCATATCGCACAAGAAAATAAACAGGTTAGTGGCTAGATTGGGCTCGGGTTGGTACGTAGGTACTACAACGTAGCTGCTTCCGGGGTAGAAAAGTTACCATGTCGGGTTGAGCAGGGATAGGGATCCATTCGCGCGCCGGACTCAGGAAAGGGCAAACCGCCGTCGCTGGGAGGACGTTAAGGTTGCTTCTGTTCGTCGGCCGCTTTGACCGCATATTCGGCGGCTTGAAAGCCGATACGGCTGTGGGTGCCGTCGCAGAAAGGCTTGTTCACGGAGCCGCCGCAGCGGCAAAGCGAGAACGCGGTCTTGCCGCTGAGGTCGTATTTGTTGCCATTGACGTCGACGAGCTCAATGGCTCCTTCAGGCGCTTCCACGCGAAACGGACCATTTGGCCTGACCGTGATCTTCACTTGAGCCATTCCGATTCCTCCAAAGGGCCGTCGGCGAGCCCAGCGGCGTTCAGTATTTAGGAACTGCCGAATCTACTTCGTCGGACCAAGCAAGAATACCACCCTTGAGATTGGTAACCTTGCGAAAACCGGCTTTACGCAGGAACTCGGCTGCCTCGGCAGAGCGTTTGCCGCTGCGGCAATGTGCGACGATTTCGCGAGAGCTATCCAGTTCGCTCGCGCGGCGAGAAAGATCGCCGAGCGGAATGAGATAGCCACCGAGATTGCAAATCTGGTATTCGTGCGGCTCGCGTACGTCCAAAACGAAGAGATCGTCGCCGCGGTCGAGTCGCGCCTTGAGTTCGCGAGGAGTGATTTCCGGTACCGTGGACGGGCGCGCGGGAGCTTCTTCGCCGCGAATGCCGCAAAATTCGGCATAGTCGATGAGCTTGGTGACCGTCGGGTGATTGCCGCAAACAGGGCACTCAGCATTTTTTCTCAGCTTGAGCTCGCGGAAGCGCATGGTGAGCGCGTCGAGGAGAAGCAAACGGCCGACGAGAGGTTCGCCCTTGCCGATGATGAGCTTCAACGTTTCGGCAGCCTGGATTGCGCCGACGATTCCGGGCAAAACGCCCAACACTCCGCCTTCGGCACATGACGGAACAAGTCCTGCAGGAGGCGGTTCAGGATAGAGGCAGCGGTAGCAGGGGCCGTCGGGATAGCCGAAGATGCTGATCTGCCCCTCAAAGCGGAAAATCGAGCCGTAAACATTCGGCTTCTTGAGGAGGATGCAGGCGTCATTGACGAGATAGCGCGTAGGGAAATTATCTGTGCCATCGACGATGATGTCGTAGTCGCGGAAAAGGTCGAGGGCATTCTCGCTGGTCAAGGGGGTCTCATAGCTGTCGATCCGGATATCCGGGTTTAGGTTGCGGAGTCGTTCGGCGGCGGCTTCGGTTTTCGGGCGCCCAACGTCTGTGGAACTGAAGAGAATCTGCCGCTGAAGATTCGTGAGGTCGACGTTATCGAAATCGACAATGCCGAGGCGACCTACACCCGCAGCCGCGAGATAGAGTCCCAGCGGCGCACCCAAGCCTCCAGTGCCGATGCAAAGAACCTTCGCCTGCTTGAGCTTGAGCTGTCCCTCCATGCCGACTTCGGGCATGATCAAGTGGCGGCTGTAGCGCAGAATTTCCTGGTTCGAGAGCGAAACGGCTGGCTGAGTGGGGATTTCGGTCTTTGTTGCCATTGAAACTCTCCTCGATTCTGTGGCGCCCGTTTAGCGCCAGCCGCCCGCGATGGACGGCACAATGCTCACGGTATCTCCCTCACGCAACTGCGTTGCATCCTTCTGGAGATAGCGGATGTCCTCGTCGTTCACGTAGATGTTGACGAAGCTGCGGAGGCGCCCATCGTCGGCATAAAGATGCTTTTTGAGGTCTCCATATCGGTTGGTGAGCGAGGCAAGCGCCTCGCCCACCGTATTTGCCTGCAATTCCACGCTCTCCTGCTTGCCTGCGTAGGCTCGAAGCGGCGTAGGTATGATCACTTTCACGGGCATGACTCTCTCCTGCTTCAGACTCTCTTCCCAGCAAGCTCAGATGCTGCGTTGCGCGCAATCGATTCCGGATCGTAGGCAGCGCGATCGTCGCGCAGCCGCCACGACGTGATGTCGCGCGGCGCGCCCTTTTGGACGCTAAGGATGATGTAGCTATACCAGGGCCAGGCGTGTTCGCGGTCAAAGTCGCTGGGGCGTGCGGGTGCGTCGGGATGCGAGTGATACCAACCGAGCAGGTCGAGTCGCTTTTCGCGAGCAGTTTTTTCTGCCAGGCGAACATCGTCTGGGGTTACCTCGAAACGGTTGCGCGGCGAATCGTCGCGGCGATTGGCAAGAGGCAGCAAATCGACAATTTCCCGGGCACTTTCGCTATCGCGGCCCAGCAATGCGCCGCAGCACTCATGGGGATACGTCTCGATGCCGTGCGCCTCGATGCGCTTGATCAGCTCGTCCGAGATTTTCAGAGTCGTCGCGCTCATTCCTCGCTCCAGAAGCGTTCGGTGAGGTACTTTTCCCCGGAATCCGGAAACACGGTGACGATCACGGCGTGCTGGTCGCGCGGCAGCCGGCTAGCCACTTCGAGGCAGATTTGCATCGCGGCGCCGGCGCTCACACCAGCCAGAATCCCCTCTTCGCGCGCCAGACGCTTGACCATGCGATGCGCGTCCTCAGTGCGCGCGGGCAAATCCTCGTCGGCCAGGCTCGCATCATAAATCGGCGGCACGATGGCGGTGGCCATATGTTTCAAACCTTCCAGGCCGTGAAAACCGGAATCGGGCTGAAAACTGATGCAGCGGACTTTCGGGTTCAGCTCCTTCAGGCGGCGCGTGGTGCCAACAAAGGTTCCGCTAGTGCCGAGCCCTGCGATGAAATGCGTGATGCGGCCGTGGGTCTGTTGCCAAATCTCGGACGCGGTGCCGCAGTAGTGAGCGGATGGATTTGCCGGGTTGCCGTACTGGTCGGGATAAAAATACTTCTCCGGCTCGGTGTTGAAGATTTCGCGAACGCGGCGAATGGCGCCGTCAGTGCCTTCGTCGCCGGGAGTGAAAACGATGTCGACGCCGTAGGCTTTCAAAATGCCTTTCCTCTCGGGCGAAGCGCTGCTGGGCAGACATAGCTTGACGCGATAGCCGAGGGCGGCGCCGACCATGGCGTAGGCGATACCGGTATTGCCGCTCGTCGCGTCGAGAATGATTTTTCCGGGACGGAGTTTGCCACTGCGTTCCCCTTCGCGAATCATCGAGTAGGCAGCGCGGTCTTTCACCGAGCCGCCGGGGTTGAACCATTCGGCCTTGGCGCAGAATTCGGCGTTGGGGAAATTATTGCCGATACGGTCGAGCCTGAGCAACGGCGTATTGCCGATGCGCTCAAGGAGATGTTGCCCGACGCGAGCAGCGCCGGCCTCACCCGGCCTTTCAGCTTGTGCGGGTGATTCGATCGGTTTGTGCGATGCAGCCATAATTTCCGTCAGGGCTCAGCTTCCAGAAGTACTCGTTTCAATCATTCTGCGGGCCGCAGCAAGCTGCTGCGTTGGCACTAGATGCAATGACAACAGCGCGCGCGGAGAGGCGCGTTCGGGAAGGCACGTCGTCGAGCGTAGATTCTCATCCTCTTTTGATGCGGGAACCTTGCTTTGAGAACCCAGCGTTTCGGTCGAGATTTTGCGCTTTACAGAAAGCCTGCTGGGTCCCTATTCTGAACCACTATGTGGTACGTCGACAAGCTATTTGACCAGCCGCAGGTCGAAGGATTATCCGCAAAAGGCTTCCTCGTGCGCAGTTCTGGCGGCGTGGTGCGAATCGAACGCTACGGGTGCGGCGCGGAACTGCGCAAGACCGCCGAGGGCCGCTACCAGATGACGGTGATTCCATCAATCATGTTTCAGGGCCAGTTTACGCATCTGTGGGATGCAGGCTATCAGAAGTTTTTGCTGACGCATGACGAGCGGAAGATACCTGTGGTCGTCGCAGAGCTGGGTAATTTGAGACGATTCAATGAGGAGCTGCGAACCGCGCTCGACGTTCCTACCTATTACAACGAGGCGCTCGGTTCAACCTGCCAGTACAGCGTTTACGACCGCCTAAAGGGGCGTCCAGGAGATGTGCCGGATGAAACCGTGGGCGCGGTAGAAGAAGCTGAGGACTAAATCGCTGCGATTGCCGAATTCCTTCTCCATCTCTCTTTCTGACGTTCCTCGTTGAGGGTCTTCCTGGATGGTCATTCGTCGATGGTGGCTTCTCCTGTTTCTGGGGAAGTTTGTGTAAGTCTGCGGCGCAGGGACTCGGCGTCGATGCGGTGTTTCGCGAAGAATTGCGAGCCGACGAAGATAACTGGGACGTCGTCCGTGTAGCGATCGTGGAGAATGGGGTCGTCATCGACATCGATTTCGTACAGGTTCGCGCCGAATTGAGGCAAGAGCGGAAAGATTATGGCTTTGGCTTCGTCGCATAAATGGCAGCCGCCGCGTGTGTAGAGCGTGATGTCACGCGGCGCAATGACGGCCAGGCGCCCGTCCTCGGTTCTGCTGTAGAAATCTCCACCATCGTCGTGAAGCAAGCCGGATTTGGCGAGTTCCGAAACTGCGTCGAGAACCGCCGCGCGGGCGTCCGGTGGATTGCCGGCGACAAATTCGAAAAGAGTATGCAGATCGAGGGAATCGCGATCGAGCTGATCGAAGGTGCCGAGGATGCGTCGCGAGACAATGTCCATTTTTCGGGCGCGAGCGCGGGGGCTGGGGAGCCGCTAGGGCTTGATGGTGTAGTACTGCTGAAACGGGCCGCTGTTCGGGTAGAAGGCGTGCGAGCGGTAAAGCTCGGCGATCTGGCGGATGTGGCCGAGATCGTGAAAGGCCCACTCGTTCATGATTTGGGCGACAGTGATCGGGCCAATTTTATCGTGCTGGCCTTTGCGTGCCAGCACGTCAGGCGAAAGATAGCGAAGGAACGAAAGGCTGCGGTCGCGTTCGTGGCAGAAGGTCTTCAAAGCTTCGCGGCCTTTCTTGCCGGAGTAGTTTCCGGCGGCATACGCGGCGTTCTGGTCGTAGCCTTGCACCGGCGGATTTTTTTTCTCGGTCATCAGGCGAATTCGTTCCCGAAACGCGACCACTTCGGCAGCGGCAAGGTGTGCAAGAACTTCACTGATCGACCAGCGGTCCGCGGCCGGTTTCCATTGCATCTGCTCTTCGGTGGCGGCCCAAACAATTTTTTCGATGATGATGGGCGTTTGCTCGAGAACCGGAATTCCGGGAAGCGCATCGGGACTCGGTGAGGCAGCCATTATTCCTCCACGATAATGAAACCTGATTCCTTATACCGCAGCGCAGACGCGTTGTCGAAGCTAAGCTTGTCGACAGACGCTGCGCGTGTTAAACCGTGAGCACGGAGGCAAGGATGGCCGAAGTTTTGGCGCTGGTAGATGACCTTTTTTTTCAAGCCAAGATGCTGGAAACCGCGAAGCATTTGGGCATAGATCTGCGGACGTGCGGCACGGCCGAAGCGCTCGCTGGCGAGATTGCGAAGCAGGCGCCGAAATTGGTGCTTGTGGATTTGAACGCTCGATGCCAGCCGGTATCGGCGATCGAAAAGATGAAGCGGCAGCCGCAGCCCTTTGAAATTGTGGGATTTCTCTCCCATGTGCAGGCGGATTTGGCCGAGCAGGCCAAAGCGGCCGGCTGCAACTTCGTGATGCCCCGTTCGCAATTCACACGCGAACTGGCAACCATACTGTCCAAAGCTAAATCACAGTCGTAATGAGTCGCAGGGCAAAACCTGGCTGGATTCTGGCCGCGGCGCTGGCGGCTGGCGCGATTCTGCGTTGCGCCCCAGCAATGGCGAATGCGCAGGGACAATCGCAAGCAGCGCAGCAGCGGCGTGAGAACGATCCCGCCGACGCGCTGGCGAGCGCCCTGACTGCGGCATGCCGCGGCAACGAGACCGAATTCGCGAACTATCTTACGAACGAGAATGGCGCTGCGTTTCGCGCGCTGCCAAAGGACGAACGGACGCAGTTTCTAAGACGCTTCTCGCTCATCGAGCAGGCCGGCAAGCCGCTACTTTCTTCCGATGAACATAACCGCACCATTTTGCGGTGCGAGACGCCGGGAACGGCGGTGGAATTTCGGTTTGGCGAAACGCGCACGCGCGAAAATCTCTCTTTCATTCCGGTGACCGTGGTCAATTCGCAGCCCGCGCAATTCGGGCTGGTGCGCGAAGGCGGGAGCTGGCGAATTATTTCGCTTGGACTGGTGCTGTTGGACATACCGGAACTTTCAAAGCAGTGGGCAGATCAGGATGTAGCCGAACGGGAGAATGCGATTGTGGTCGCGTTGCAAGGATTGACGGAAGCAATCGAGCGCTATAAGACGGCGTTCGGCAGACTTCCCGGTACCCTTGCGCAGTTAGGCCCCGCGGAGGCGGGGCAGATATCACCGGATCAGGCGTCCATGGTGTCAAAGGATCTGGCGTCAGGGGCAGCCGGCGGATACCACTTCACCTACCGCCTGATTTCTTCGGCCGATCCCAAAAAACAAACGTTCGAGCTTGCCGCAACGCCCGATGATTACGGCAACGGCGGGCGCCGATCTTTTCTCCAGGATGGCGCCGGCAGAATTCATGCGGCCGACAAGCATGGTGCTCCCGCCACAACAGAAGATCCGGCGTTGGCGGAGGACGGCGCGCAATCGCAGTAAGGCGAGCGCAACCGTAACCAATCGTCAGGTATAATCGTCCCACGTTCTCGCCGAGCACTATCCGACCAGCCTTCGAGTCGCGGCGGTTCAAGAAAAAGGTCCATTCCCAGGCATGGCTACTCCAACTGGGCAACAAAAGCTCTCGCCCGAAGAAGCACTGCGCGCTGCCAATCAGCGCTTCTACGCTGCATTCGAATCGCGCGACATCGAGCGGATGGCGAAAGTGTGGGCGCACGATGAAGATGTGCAGTGCGTGCATCCAGGCTGGGACCTGCTCATCGGCTGGGATGAGATTCGGGAACGATGGACGGGAATCTTTGCAAATGCACGTCGCGTACGAATCGCGCTGAGTTCAATATGGATGCGCATGGAAGGGGACGTCGGCTGGGTGGCGTGCACGGAACACGTGACGACAGCCTTCGCCGACGGATTCGACGAAGCCACCGTGCAAGCAACGAATATATTCGTTCGACGCGAGGGAGAATGGCTGCTTGTCGTGCATCACGCGTCACCGTTGCCGACACCTTCGACGTCAACCGTTCAATAATCGTTGAATAATTTCGATTGAAAAATTTGCTGCAGCGGCCAACTGTCGCAAACCTAGGGCTCTGTGATATGCTGTCGCCGCTCAAGTGGGCATTCACGCCGCGAACGCAGGATAACAATCTTTTCGCCTCTTGCGATGGCGCCAGCTGGGAAGACGGTCCTCTCACGCATCTGCAACGGCTACGTGCTTCATTGAGCGATTTCAGTCAGAGCCAGGACGGACCCAGCCATGTCCACACCCGTCGCACTAACGAAGACTGCGGAACTGCAGCTCGCGCACTCGCCCGACAGCGATGACGCTTTCATGTTCTATGCGCTGGCAACCGGGAAAGTAAAACTGCCCGGCGTGAAATTCAGGCACGTCCTCTCCGATATCGAGAGTCTGAACCAGGCCGCGCGAAACGAGAAATACGACGTCACCGCCATCAGCTTTTATGGGTATTCGTTTGTCGCCGATAAATACGTGCTTCTCGATTGCGGTGCGAGTTTCGGCGAAGGTTATGGGCCGATTGTTGTGGCCTCGCATCCCATCAAGAAAAACGACCTGGCGGGCCGCAGGGTGGCCATCCCAGGGAAACTCACAACTTCTTATCTGGCACTGAAACTGTTCGAGCCCAACGTCGAAATCGTCACGATGCCCTTCGACAAGATACTGGACGCGGTACAGGCAAAAGAAGTGGAAGCAGGCCTGCTGATCCATGAAGGGCAATTGCTCTTTTCGCAAGCGGGATTGCACAGAGTGGTCGACCTCGGCCAGTGGTGGCAGGAAACAACGAAGCTGCCGCTTCCTCTAGGAGCGAATGCGATTCGCCGGCATTTGGGACGCTCCATGGGGCGACAAGTGGAGAGCGTAATTCGCGATAGCGTGAGTTATGCGCTGGAGCATCGTGACGCGGCGCTCAATTACGCGATGCAGTTTGCCCGCGATATGGAGCCAACACTGGCGGACAAATTTATCGGCATGTACGTCAACCGGTGGACTTTGGATTATGGCGAAGAAGGGCGGCGCGCGGTCCGGGAACTGCTGGCGCGCGGAGCGGCTGTGGGACTCGTGCCGCCTTCGTTCACGGTTGAGTTCCTCTCCGAAGCAGCGTAGAATCATAGTGAGTTCGCATTTAAGTGAGTGATGAGCCTTCGCAAATCGCCTCGGTTCAATCGATACACCGGCCTCGCTAGAAGCATTTCAGAGTAAGCGAAACACCGCGTCCGCACGTCCCCTTCGTAAATCGTTTGAGAGGATATACTTGTCTGTATGAGAGACCTTATCCAACAAGGCCTCGCTCTTCGGGAGCTATTGCGGCAGCGCATTTTGGTGCTCGACGGTGCCATGGGGACGATGCTGCAGCAGCGCAATCTGACCGCCGCGGATTTTGGCGGAGTCCATCTCGAAGGCTGCAACGAGAACCTGGTGATCACGCGTCCGGACGTGATCCTGGACATTCACCGCAAGTACCTCGACGCCGGGTCCGACGTCATTGAGACGAATTCGTTTCAGAGCAGCCCAATCGTGCTGGCCGAGTACGGATTAGAGGCGCAGGCACATGAGATCAGCCGGCGTGCGGCGGAGCTTGCCCGAAAAGCAGCGGAGGAATATTCCACTGCGGCAAAACCCCGGTTCGTCGCCGGTTCGATGGGCCCGACCACGAAGGCAATCAGCGTTACGGGCGGCGTGACGTTTGATGAATTGCGGCGCAATTTTCGAACGCAGGCGCAGGGACTGGTTGATGGCGGCGTGGACATTCTGCTCGTAGAAACTTCGCAAGATACGCGGAACATCAAAGCGGCGGCTCTTGCGATCGAGGATCTCAGCCGCGAGATCGGCCAGCCAATTCCGCTCATGGTGTCGGTAACTGTGGAACCGATGGGAACTATGCTGGCCGGGCAAAACGTGGAAGCGCTATGGACGTCGCTCGCCCATCTGGACTTACTTTCGATTGGTCTGAACTGTGCCACGGGCCCTGAATTCATGACGGACCACATTCGGACTTTGCAGTCGCTCACTTCGCGATTCATCTCCTGCTATCCAAACGCTGGACTGCCGCTGGAAGACAACACCTACGGCGAAACCCCCGAGTCGCTATCAGAGCAGCTCGCTCGATTTGTCGACCGGGGCTGGCTGAATATTGTGGGCGGCTGCTGCGGAACGACTGAAAAACACGTACGTGCGATCGCGCAGATGGCCGACGGCAAACCCCCTCGTCGCCCACCGGAGCCGAATCATCGCGCTTTGTATTCGGGCATCGACGTGATCGAGGCGGAAGAAAGCACGCGGCCGTTGATCGTCGGCGAACGAACCAACGTAATCGGCTCGCGGCAATTCAAGAATCTGGTTGGCGCCGAACAGTGGGAAGAAGCCACGGAAATTGCGCGCCGCCAGGTGAAAAGCGGCGCTCATATCGTCGACGTCTGCTTGCAGAGCACCGATCGCGACGAGCTGAAAGATATTCAACCGTTCTATGACAAACTGATTCGCAAAATCAAAGCGCCCATCATGATCGATACCACGGATGCGCGCGCTATCGAGCTCGCTCTCACCTATTGCCAAGGCAAAAGCATCATCAATTCCATCAACTTGGAAGACGACGAGGAAAAATTCGAGCGCGTCTGCCCGCTGGCACGGTCCTATGGCGCGGCCATAATCGTGGGCTGTATCGACGAAGATCCCGTGCAGGCGCAAGCGTTCACGCGGGAACGCAAACTCCAAATCGCGAAGCGCTCGTATCAATTGCTTACCGAAAAGTACGGCATCCACGCCGAAAACATTGTCTTCGACCCATTGGTTTTTCCTTGCGCCACCGGCGATGAAAATTACATTGGCGGAGCTGTGGAAACAATCGAGGGAATTCGGCTGATCAAGCAGTCGATTCCCTACGTGCGCACAGTGCTGGGAATTTCGAATGTCTCGTTTGGTTTGCCGGCGGGCGCGCGCGAAGTGGTAAATTCGGTATTTCTTTACTACTGTACGAAGGCTGGACTCGATCTGGCCATCGTGAACGCCGAAAAAATCGAGCGGTTTCCTTCGATTCCCGAGAAGGAACGAGCGATGGCGGAAAATCTGCTCTTCAATCGGGTACCAACCAATGTTGCGGACGATCATCCGCAAGCCCTCCTCCTGCGCGGCGCGCCTGCGGACTGGCGCCAGCAATCTCGCGAACAGAAAGTGGCAATCAACCAGTTCCACATCGCCGCTATCTCAGAGCATTTTCGCGGCGCGGGCACGCGCAAGAAAGCGAAGGGAGCTGACCTCCCTCTCGATCAGCGGCTGGCGAACTACATCCTCGAAGGCTCGAGAGACGGCCTGATCGACGACTTGGATCGCAAGCGCGCCGAAGGCGTGGCGCCGCTCGACATCATCAACGGGCCGCTGATGGGCGGCATGGCCGAGGTCGGACGCCTTTTCAACAACAACGAACTCATCGTTGCCGAAGTTTTGCAATCGGCTGAGGCGATGAAAGCGGCCGTGAATCATCTCGAGCAATTCATGGAAAAGTCCGACACCGAGAAGCGGGCGAAGGTGGTTCTGGCCACGGTCAAAGGCGACGTGCACGACATCGGCAAGAATCTCGTCGAGATCATCTTGAAGAACAACGGCTATGAGGTGATCAACCTCGGCATCAAAGTACCTCCCGAAGAACTCATTCGCGCGCATCGCGAGCATCAGCCCGACGCCATCGGCCTCTCGGGCCTGCTGGTTAAAAGTGCTCAGCAGATGGTCGCAACCGCCTCGGACCTTCGCGAAGCCGGGGTTCGCGTGCCGCTGCTGGTGGGCGGCGCGGCGCTGTCGGAGAAATTCACAAAAACAAAAATCGCGCCACAGTACGAAACCGCGGTTTGCTATGCGAAAGACGCGATGAGCGGCCTGCGGTTGATGAATGAACTGAGCGATCCTGCGCGTCGCGAAGAAGTTTTGCAGGAGCATACCTACGTCGGCACGGCGGTTCTGGACGAACCTGCTGTCCCCGCCCTCGAAGCTCCTGGAGAAGAGCGCTCGCCGCGCGTGCGCGTGGATTTACCGATCCCGCCCGTGGCCTACCTCGACCGCAAGAAGCGAATCGTGCCCGATTTGAACGAAATTTGGAGCTACGTAAATCCCTACATGGTCTTCGGCCGTCACCTCGGCTTTCGCGGGAATTTCGAAAAGGCGCTTGCCGAACGCGACCCCCGCGCCATCGAGCTCTTCAACAGCATGGAAGAAGTGAAGCGCGAAGCCAGTAAGTTCATGAAAGTCGCGGCCGTGTGGCAATTCTTCGAGGCCGAGCGCAAAGGCAATTCGATTGCCCTCTACGCGCCAGACGGCAGTGCGCCGCTGCACACGTTCCATTTCCAGCGCCAGCGCGCGGGAGACAAACTCTGCTTGAGCGACTATGTGCTTCCGTCCAGCAACGGAAACCGCGACCACATCGCGCTCTTTGTCGTCACCGCCGGCGCCGGCATTCGCGAGCGCGCCGAGACCGAAAAAGCCGCCGGCAATTATCTTTTCTCCCACGGATTGCAGGCACTCGCACTGGAAACGGCCGAAGCCTGCGCCGAATGGCTGCATCGCCGCATTCGCGAGGATTGGGGCTTTCCCGACGCGCCCACCATGACCATGGCTGAGCGCTTTACTTCGCGCTATCGCGGCAAACGGTACAGCTTCGGCTATCCCGCGTGCCCGAACCTCGAAGATCAAGCCGGAATCTGGATGCTCCTGCGGCCCGAAGAAATCGGCGTTCATCTCACGGAAGGCATGATGATGGACCCCGAAGCCAGCGTCAGAGCGCTCGTTTTCCACCATCCTGATTGCACATACTTCACTGTGGGCGAGCAGACCGAAGCGCTACCGTAACGAAAAATAATCGGCCTCCTTTTCGCTCGCACAATAACCTTTACGAAACGCCGCTGCGTTCTGCCTGGTGTTTGCATGCCCCGATTTGCCTTACGATGTGGCTCTCATGCCCAAAGACATCAACGATTTCGCTGCCGAACGGCAGGACTCCAATGAACCCGACCCCGAAATCATTCAGGCCGAAATCGCCCAATCTCTCCCCTACAACAGCCCTTATTCGCGGCAATTGCAGCCTCGTCGCGACGGCAACGGCCGTTGGATCGTGCTGGCCGCGGCCATCGGAGCCGTGGTCGCATTGGCCTTCGTGAATCTTCTTGCCCGATAGGCTTAGCGAAGGAAACGCGCGCTCCCGGCTTTAGCCAGCCGTAGATCACTCCCCACAGGTCAACCTTAAATGCAGGGAACAAATTCACTGCAAGTTGCGTTCACAGGATTAGGTCCTGTGGTATTGCCACAGGAGGAGGGTCGCGCATGTCGCCACAACACCTGGAACTACTCAAGGGAACCCTGGATCTAATGGTTCTCCAGACCCTGCAAGCAATGGGACCACTCCACGGCTATGGCGTGGCGCGCCGCATCGAACAAATCAGCCACGACGCGATCCTGCTGAATCAGGGGACGATCTACGCTTCCCTGGTCCGGCTGCAGCAGCGTGGACTCATCCGCTCCGCGTGGGGCACATCGGACAGCAACCGCCGCGCGAAGTTCTACTCGATCACACCACGAGGCTCCCGCCGACTCGCATCCGCGTCCCAAAACTGGGAGCAGCTTGCCGCTATCCTCGAGCGGTTCTTTGCCATTCAAAAAGAGGTTTTGCCATGAGTGACGCCCCGCGAGTTCTTCTCTCCCGTTTGCGCGCATTCTTCCAAAAAGAACGCCTCGACGACGAATTCAGTGAAGAGCTGGCATCGCACATAGAGCTGCTGGCCGCTGAGAATGAAAAAGCCGGGATGACGCCAGAGGAGGCGCGGCGCGTTGCGAGGATGCGCATCGGAGGCCGCGAAGCGCTCCGCGAAGTCCACAGCGAGACGCAAGGTTTGCCGATCCTCGAACACCTGCAGCGCGACTTCCGCTACACGTTACGTTCTTTGCGTCGCGATCCCGGTTTCACGTCGGTCTCACTCATCATCCTGGCTCTCGCAATTGGAGCCAACGTCGCGGTCTTCAGCGTGGTCAATACCTTGCTCTTACGTCCCCTGCCATTCCCGAACGCGAATGAACTGGTTTGGATCGCGCCACCACCGAGCGGATGCGGCCTATCCTGCGCCACTTACTCTGCGGACGCTTATGAAGAGTTCCGCGACCAGAGCCGCGCGTATCAGGATGTGACCGGATACGAGGCCTTCACCACCGCCGACAACATGCGTGTCATGGGCCGTGGCGAACCTGAGCCGGCCACCGCCATCGAGGTAATCGGTAACTTCTTCCAGGTCCTCGGCGTGCAGCCCCTGATGGGCCGCGTGTTTGAGCCGGACGAGAGTCGCGGCAGGCATCCGGTGGTCTTGCTCACCTATGCTTACTGGCAAAGACAATTTGGCGGCGATCCGGACATTGTAGGCAAGGGTATCGACTTGAGCGGAAAGCCGTTGGTCAGCGAGTCGCCGTCGACCAACGCGCGACCCGCCGTCACGGTCGTCGGAGTGTTGCCCGCGACCTTCGACTTCGGCGCCGTGTTTTCTCCGGGCGCCAGAGTGGATCTCTTCACCCCACTCGATCTAAATCAAGAGCGCGACTGGGGAAATATCGTCACTCTAATAGCTCGGCTCAAGCCAGGCATCACGTTGGCCCAGGCTCTCGACGATGCCAAGCGCGTGGCGCCCGACATTTATTTCAACGTGAAATATCCGGATACGCGCGGCAATTACAAGGACAGCCTGATTCCCGTTTCGTTGAAAGACTATGTCATCGGCAAACTCCGCCGTTCCCTGATTGCGTTGTGGTGTGCAGTCGCGGCCATCTTGCTGATCGCCGCCGTGAATCTATCCAATCTGCTGCTGGCCCGCACCTCGACGCGCACCAAGGAATTCGCACTCCGCAGTGCCCTTGGCGCGAGCCGGACGCGCATCGTCGGCCAATTGTTGATGGAAAGCCTCACGCTCTCCGCAGGCGGCGCGCTCCTGGGGCTGGCATTGGCGGCGACACTGATCGCGTGGCTTCGTCGACAGGGCTCACTTGCCTTGCCGCTCCTCGACGATCTTCGCATTGACCTCCAAGCGCTCGGATGGACCGCGCTTATCGCCCTTTTCACCGCCACCGTCTTCGGCCTGCTTCCGGGATTCCGAGTTACCTCCGGCAACCTCCAGGAGGCTCTGAAGGATTCGGGACCAGGAGCGGGCATAAGTCGCCAACACGAGCGCGTCCGCGCCGCGCTGGTGGTGGCGGAAGTAACGTTAGCTTGTGTGTTGCTGGTGACGGCAGGTCTTCTCTTGCGCAGCTTTGCCAAAGTCTTACAAGTGGACCTGGGGTTCCGGCCCGACGGTGCCGCCTCCATTCAGATAGACTACGACGATAGCGCTCCGACCGCGGACGCCAGCGTGGCGAAGCGCATGGCGGCCTTCCAGCAAATTCTCGCCCACGTTAGCGCCATTCCGGGAGTCCAAGCCGCTGGCATTTCCGATTTCCTTCCTTTGGGTCCCAACCGTGAATGGGATTCGCCCCTTCCCGAAGGAAGAAGTATCGATCCAAAAGAATTGCCGAATCCTTTGGTCTATGTCGTCACGCCAGGATTCGTTCGCGCGATGGGTATCCGTTTGCGTGGTCGCGACTTTAACTGGGAGGACGGACCTCATAGCGAAAGAGTCGTTTTGATCAATGCCTCGGCCGCTCGCGTCTACTGGCCCAACGAGGATCCCGTTGGCAAGATCCTCGTTCGCGACAAGGAGCGCGACCGGGTAATCGGGGTGGTGGAAGATGTGCGCGAGGAGAATGTTGAAACTGGGACCGGCTCGCAGATCTACTATCCAGTGACGCAGCAAGGGCCGGTCAGCGCGCAACTCGTCGTCCGGACGACCCTTCCACCTGCGGTTTTGGGGCCCAGCGTTCTGCACGCACTGCGCGAACTGAATCCGAATCAACCCGCTGCGCAGTTCCGACCGATTCGAACTCTCGTGGATCGTGCCGTTTCGCCGCGCCGATTTTTCATGCTGTTGGTGGCGGCATTTGCGGCGCTCGGCCTCCTCTTGGCCACGCTCGGAATTTATAGCGTGATTTCCTATTCCGTGACGCAGAGAACGCCGGAAATCGGCATTCGTATGGCGCTCGGCGCCAGCGTCGGCCAGGTGCGAAGCTTGGTGCTCGCCCGCACGGTGCGGCTGGCCTGTACGGGTATGGTTCTGGGGGCACTGCTCTCGCTCGCGTTGTCCAACGTGATTGCGTCTTTGCTCTTCGGCATGTCGCCGTGGGATGCTTTTGCGTATTTGGGAACGGCGCTTGCGCTTCTGATGGTCGCGCTCGCCGCCGGCTACATCCCGGCCCGGCGCGCATCGCGCATCGACCCCATTCGAGCGCTCAAGGCAGAGTGAGCAGCGAGGCGGGAAATCGCGCTGCGAAGTCGTGCATGAGTTGCGCTAGTACTCCCGCACGCTCCGCCGAAGGCGAAGAAAAGGCTAATCGATACAACCCTTGATTCTAAAATTGAAGTAAGTCATGTTTGTGCAATGATTTCCGAATTTCTAACCGACACAAGAAGGCCCTTTCTGATTCGCTTTAACTTCGCCTCAAGTTCCGGCAGGAGGGATTCGGCCCTGTGTTTCTTGTCTGCCGCCCGTGAACGGTGCTAGGATTCCCGTCATGCCGCATCAATTCAGCGAGCATGAGCGCGAGCCCGAAACTCAGGCTTCTGCAAGCCTCATTATGGGACCACCAAGAAAAGGTATCGGCATCGATGTGTTGGATGGTCCCGGCGAGACTCGGCTGCCCGTCTTCAACTGGCCGCGCATTTCACTCTTGGCGGGAATCCTGCTGGTAATCGCGGGCCTCGCATTCCTCTGGTTTATTTCGTTCCTTCACCGCTAGTCCTCTTCCCCTCGCGCGAAACGACGATCCTCAATCCCGTATGACAGACTGAGACCACAACCCGAATATCGGCAGCTCTTTGGCGCCAAAATGGCTCCTTCGCTTGTGAATGGTCTGCGTGTACTTGACGGGACGTCTTTGGGCCCATAGAGTTTCTGTCGATGAGGACCAGCATGAAGCCGAGAAGGAAGCCCGGGCGCCATTTCATGGCCCTATCGTTCCTGATTGCGATTCTGGCCGCTTTAGCCGCCAGGCATTCCGCGGCCAACTCCCAAAGTCAACAAGCGCAAACTCAACAATCGCAGCAACCGCAGGAATACATACACACTGGCGCGAATCCAGATTGGCCAATGGCGCCCGTGCGCGCGGCAAAGGGCATGGTCGTAAGCGACGAGAAGTTTGCGTCGGATGCCGGCATTGAGATTATGAAGCGCGGCGGCAATGCGGTGGACGCGGCCGTGGCGACGGCGTTTGCACTTGCCGTCGTGCAACCGCAGGCAGGCAACATCGGCGGCGGCGGGTTCATGTTGGTGCGCAAGGCGGACGGCAAAGCGGCGTTTGTAGATTACCGCGAGACGGCGCCGGCCAAGGCCTCACGCGATATGTACGTGGGGGCCGACGGCAAAGTGGATTCGCAAGCGTCGGTGCGCGGATACCGCGCGATAGGCGTGCCGGGAACGGTGGCAGGCTTGACGCTTGCGTTGAGTAAATACGGAACTATGAAGCTGGCGGACGTGATGGCCCCAGCGATTGACCTGGCGGAGCAGGGTTTTGAGGTAAGCGAACATCTTGCTTCTCTGCTGAGCGGCCCGCATTCGGGGCTGCAGCAATTCGCGCTGAGCCGGCGAATTTTCCAGAAGCAAGGTGAGTACTACAAAGCGGGCGAAATCATGAAGCAACCCGAGCTGGCGGCCACGCTGCGGCGCATCGCGGAAAACGGCGTAGACGAGTTTTATCACGGCAAGACCGCCCACGATTTGGCGAACGATATGAAGGAAGAAGGTGGGCTGATTACGCTCGATGACCTCGCTCACTATCGCGCGAAGATTCGCGAGCCGCTCGTGAAAACGTATGCGCTCAACGGCCATCAATGGGAAATCGTTACCAGCCCGCCACCCAGTTCTGGCGGCATCGCGACGATTGAGGCCATGAATATTCTGCAAACATTGCCTCTAAAATCGTGGGCTGACCCCGAGTCGGTGCACTGGGTGATCGAGGCGTTGCGGCGCGCGTTTGCCGACCGCGCGATGTATCTGGCTGATCCGGATTTCACAAAAGTCCCCGTGGATCCGCTTACCTCCGGATGCTACGCAGATTCGCTGCGGGCGACGATTGATCCGACCAAGGCGTCATCCAGCCAGGAGGTGGGGGTGGATGATCCGAAGATTCTGCAAAAGCAGTCTGGTTCTTCATGCGCGGAATCGGTGGGCCGCGAAATTGCGCCGGAGAGAGACGCGGCCGAAATTGCGTTGGCGGAAGCGAGACGACCGGGGGAAACGACACATTTCTCGGTGGTCGATGGTGCGGGGAATGCGGTTGCGAACACGTACACCCTCAATGCGTATTTCGGTTCGGGAGTGACGTCGAGCGACGGCTTTTTGTTGAATGACGAGATGGACGATTTCACCACCCATCCGGGCTCGACGAATATGTTCGGATTAATCCAGTCCGAGGCGAATACGGTTCGGCCGGGCAAAAGGCCGCTGAGTTCGATGATGCCGACTGTGGTGCTGCGAGAGGGGAAATTGAGCTTCGTGACGGGGTCTCCGGGCGGCCCTACGATTATCTCGGTTACGTTGCTTTCGATTCTGAACTGGATGCGGCTGGATATGGACGCGCAGGCCGCTATCAATGCGCCGCGGTTTCACCAGCAGTGGATGCCGGACGAAGTGGCGCTCGAGCCCGGGATCTCGGCGGAAGTGGTACAGGCACTTGAGAGCCGCGGCTACAAAATCGCACGGAACCGGCCGTGGCTTGGGAAAATCGAGGCCATAGGAATCGATCCCGTGACAGGCGAGCGTCTGGGCGTTGCCGATCCGCGCGCGAAAGGCGCCGCCTCGGGCTATTGACGCGCAGCGCGTTTCCATCGACCATAGTAGTTCTTCTCTGAGGCACTGGGGACTTCATGCAACGTGTTCTTTCAACGTATCGGTATGTTCACCATCCGCTTGGGCCAACGCTGCTCGCGGAAATTGCGCAAGCGGGGATACCGGCGGTGGAGGTTTTTTGCGCGCTGGGACATTTCAATTACCGTTCGCAGGAAGCGGTGCGAGAACTAGCCGATGCGCTTGGTGAGCACAGGCTCAAGCTGCACTCACTGCATTCGCCAACGGAGAGGGACATGACGCTCGGGCGCGACAGCGGCGTTCCGATTTCGATATCGAATACGGAGCGAGTGCGCCGGCAGGACGCTGTGGACGAAGTGAAGCGCGCGCTGGAAGTGGCCGAAACGGTTCCATTCGAGTTTCTCGTTCAGCATATCGGGCAGGGACGCGATGACGCCGATCCGAAGAAGTTCGAGGCCGCCTTCAATTCGCTTGAACACCTCATCCTGTTCGCAAAGCAGCGGGGAGTGACGATCGCGCTCGAGAACACGCCGAACGAGCTGGGTTCACCCGAATCGCTGCATCAATTCGTCAAGGAAACGCGGCTGAACGGAGTGAAGTTCTGCTTTGATATCGGACACGCACACATTGATTCGAATGTGAATACGGCGTTCGAAATTATGCGCGAACGCGTGGTGACTACTCACATTCACGACAACTACGGCGAGAAGGACGAACACTTGCTGCCGTACGAAGGTTCAATCGACTGGGATGAGGCACGTGAGCTTTTTTCTGCCACGCCCCGGGCGCTTCCCATCGTGATTGAGTTGAAGGAGCAAACGGGCGGAGCTCCTGCGCTGGATCAAGTGCGTTCTGCATTCGACAAAATCGAGGAAAATCTCAGCGATAAGCGAGCCCGCACCGTAAAATCCTGAGAAAGACGAACGGACCAGGGGCTCCATGCCTCAAGAAACACAAACTACAATTCCGACGATCACAATCGAACAAGCGGGCCAGCATGCGCAGAGCGAAGTAACGATTCGGGGCTGGCTCTATAACCTGCGGGAATCGGGCAAGCTGCTTTTCCCGATTTTTCGGGACGGAACAGGGGTGATTCAGGGAGTTGTGTCGCTGAAAGAGCATCCCCAGGCGTTCGAGGCGCTGAAGGGACTTACGCTCGAATCCAGCGTGATTCTGAGCGGGAAGATTCAAGCGGAGGCGCGCGCGCCCGGCGGGTACGAGATTCACATCCGTTCGGTCGAAGTCGTGCAGCGAGTTTCGGAATCCACGCCTTATCCGATCCAACTGAAGGAGCACGGAGTGGATTTTCTCTTAGATCAGCGGCATTTGTGGATTCGGACGCCGCGGCAGGCTTCGATACTTCGGATTCGCGCGGAAGCGGAGCGCGCCGCTCGAAATTATATGGATAGCCAGGGCTACACTCTCACGGACGCGCCGATTTTCACGCCCGCGGCATGCGAAGGCACGACAACACTCTTCGAAGTGAACTATATCGACGATCAGAAGGCTTATCTGACGCAATCGGGACAGCTTTATGTGGAAGCTACGGCGGCGGCTCTCGGCAAGGTGTACACGTTTGGCCCGACGTTTCGGGCGGAAAAGTCAAAAACCCGTCGGCACCTGACGGAATTCTGGATGCTTGAGCCAGAAGCTGCTTACGCGCACCTGGAAGACATGATTCAGCTGGCGGAGGGACTAGTGAGCGCGATCGCGCAGTCGGTTGCGAAGAATCGCAGCCGCGAACTTGAGATGTTACAGCGCGACGTCTCGAAGCTTCTCAAGATCGAGCCACCCTTTCCGCGTATCAGCTACAACGAAGCGATCGAAGTTCTGCAAAAAGGTGGAAATCCGGCGGCGTGGGGCGACGACTTCGGCGGCGACGAAGAGACCATCCTCTCGAAGAATTTTGACAAGCCGGTAATCATTCATCGCTATCCCGCCGCGATGAAGGCGTTCTACATGGCAACCGATCCACAGCATCCAGAACTATCGCTTAGTTTCGACATGATTGCGCCGGAAGGATATGGCGAGATTATCGGCGGCGGTGAGCGTCAGTCGAATTACGAGACGCTGATTCGGCGTATCCGTGAGGACAAACTGCCCGAGGAATCATTCCAGTGGTACCTGGACCTGCGGCGCTATGGAAGCGTACCGCACGCGGGGTTTGGATTGGGCCTGGAACGCACGGTAGCATGGATTTGCGGAACGGAGCACATTCGCGAAGTCATCCCCTTTCCACGGATGCTGTATCGCGTCTATCCTTGAGCGTCTTGTTTAGCGTCCCTCCGACTAGCGGGACCGCATAAAGAGCCAGCATGGCAGAAAAAATTCGGATTATCGGTGTGCCGATGGACCTCGGCGCAAGCCGCCGCGGGGTGGATATGGGACCGTCGGCGTTGCGCGTAGCGGGCTTGCAAGCGAGGCTCAAGCAGCTGGGGCGGCAAGTGGAAGATTTCGGGAATGTGGTGGTCAAGCAGCCTGAAGAGCAACCCTACGGCGTGAAGAACGCGAAATACCTAGAAGAGATCTCAGACGCCTGCAAAGGGCTGGCGGAGATCGTTGGGAAGACCCTCGACGAGGACTTGTTGCCTCTGGTGTTGGGTGGCGACCATTCAATCGCAGTGGGAACCACGGCGGGGGCAGTCGCACACTACAACAAAGAGTCGAAGCGGATCGGCATGATTTGGCTCGATGCGCACGGCGACATGAATACACCGGAATCCTCGCCGTCAGGCAACGTTCACGGAATGCCGCTCGCTTCGATCATGGGGTATGGGCCCTCCGAGCTGACCGATTTGGGCGGACTGAAACCGATGGTGGAACCCCGGAACATCGCGCTGGTGGGCACGCGCGATCTGGATGCAAAGGAACGGCGGCTTGTGAAGGAGTCTGGCGTTCATGTTTTCACCATGCGCGATATTGACGAGCGCGGAATGCGCGAGGTGATGGCGGACGCCTTGCGGTTTGCCGCAGACGATACCGCAGGGGTCGCAGTAAGCCTAGACATGGATTTTGTGGACCCAACGGATGCGCCCGGAGTCGGCACGCCAGTTCGCGGAGGTGTGACGTACCGGGAGGCGCATCTGGCGCTGGAAATGATTGCGGATAGCCGCTCGATGGTCTCGTTTGAGCTTGTGGAAATCAATCCGGTGATTGATCTCCACAATACGACGGCGACGCTAGGCGTGGAGCTGGTTCTTTCGGGTTTAGGAAAGAAAATCCTGTGAGTTCGTGTGCGATCTGCCTGACGGCGGCCTTGTCGGTCAAATCATGAGCGCAAAGAAACGTCTGCGAGTCGGCGTGTTGTTTGGCGGGCGCTCGGGAGAACACGAAGTTTCGCTCGCTTCAGCGGCGTCGGTGATCCGCGCGCTCGATCCAGAGAAATATGACGTGGTCCCGATTGGAATCTCCAAGGATGGGCGCTGGCTTGTGGGAAGCGGCGCGCAAAAGATGCTGCCCGACGTGTTGAAGTCGGGTGAGCGTGTGGTGCTGCCGCCAGATCCTAGCGCTGCGGCACTCGTTCCACTGGGCCGGAGCTCAGACCAGCCGACTGTTGGCGTCGATGTAGTCTTTCCAGTGCTTCATGGGACGTTTGGCGAAGACGGCACCGTCCAAGGCCTTCTCGAACTTGCGGGATTACCATACGTGGGCGCCGGAGTGCTGGGCTCGGCTGCGGGCATGGACAAGGATTTGCAGAAGCGGCTTTTCGAGCAGGCTAATTTGCCGATTGTGCCATTCCTGGCGATTCGGCGGTCGGAATGGGAAAAGGATCGCGAAGGCGTGACGGCGCTGATCAAAAAGAAGCTTCGATTCCCAATTTTCGTGAAGCCGGCGACGCTCGGCTCGTCGGTAGGCATGACGAAAGTGAGCAAAGCAAGCGAGATTGGGCCGGCGATTGACTTGGCTGCCGAGTTCGCGCTGAAGATCATCGTTGAGCGCGGAGTAGCTGGACGGGAAATTGAGGTTTCAGTCTTGGGAAATGATGAGGTGCGGGCGTCGATTCCAGGAGAAATTGTTCCGCATCGAGAATTCTACGATTACACGGCGAAGTATCTCGAGGAAGGCACGCGGCTGGTGATTCCGGCAGCGCTCACGAAGAAGCAGGTGAGGCAATTCCAGGAGTACGCCGTGTGCGCGTTCAAAGCGATCGAGGGAACTGGCATGGCGCGCTGCGACTTCTTTCTGGAGAAGCGGACGGGAAAGATTTTTGTGAATGAGCTGAATACGATTCCCGGTTTCACCTCGATCAGCATGTACCCGAAGTTGTGGGAGGCCTCTGGCCTGCCGTATTCTCAATTGATCGACGAGCTGATTGGACTCGCGCTCGAACTTCATCGCGAAAAAGCTCGCACCAAATACTCAATTGAACTCCCAGCAGGAGCAGCCGGAGCCCTCGAAGCATAAAATGACCCAGTCTCGTACATTGCCACTTGGCCCGCTATGAATTAAACTAACCGGTTAGTTGAGCATTACGCGCTCCGAAGATTACTTCCTTAGTGCGCGTGTGTAACGAATCCAGATGCGAGGACGTAGAAAAGTTGAGAACCCGGATACGGCCCGCCGAATTCTGAGCGCGGCGGAGAAGCATTTTGCCGCTCAGGGTGTCGAAGGGGCGCGGACGGACGAAATTGCGGCAGCCGCGCATGCGAACAAGGCCATGCTCTACTACTACTTCGGCAGCAAAAGGCGATTGCATCGCGCTGTGCTGGAAAATCTTTTCAGCCAGCTTAGGACCGGGGTTTACGCAAAGGTGCAGGCGACGGGACCGGCCACCCAGCGATTACGAGCATTCATTCTGGGCTATTTTGACTTTTTGGCGACGCACCCGAATTATCCGCGACTGGTTCAGCGCGAGGCCATGGGGAAGACGCGAAATTTCGACTGGATCGTACGGCAGTACCTGCGTCCAGTGCACAGACGGCTGGTCCGAACGATCGACGAGGGTGTTGCCAGCGGCGAGATTCGCGGCGTTAACCCGGATCACACGGCCTTCACGATCATGGGCATGATCACATCCTATTTCGCGGCCGCACCGATTTTGAGCGAAGTTGCGGGAAGGAATCTGCTGGCACCCGGCGCAATTCAGGAAAGAAAGCGCGCCGTGCTGGATTTTATCGACCACAGCTTGACAACCAAAACCGTGAGGTCCCCATGAGTGGTGTCAAATTCCTTCGATTTCTGGCGATCATCTTCGTAGTTGCACTCATCGTGTATTACGTCTCGACGCCGCGCGGCAGAGATATCCCGCTGATCGGAGTGATAGATGGCAACGAGGTCATTGTCAGCCCACAAATCACGGGACGAATCATCACGCTCACGGTGGACGAAGGCTCCGAGGTGAAGAAAGGCGATCTGATCGCGCAACTCGATCCGCGAGAATTGCAGGCAAGCCTAGCAGCGGCGAAAGCAAACGTCTCCACGCTCGAGGGCACTGTGCGCGAAGCCGAGCACAATTACACTTGGACGACCGACCAAACCGGCGCCTCCCTCGAACAAGCGGGTGCGAGCGTGACGGCAATGGACGCGCAGCTGGAGCAGGCAAAGGCACAGCTTTGGCGCGACCAGTCCGACCTAGACCGCATTCAGAAGCTTTACGACAAGGGAGAAATCTCCGCGCAGGACCGCGATCACGCGGAAGCGGCAGTGCGCATGTCGCAGGCAAACTTGCAGGCGCTGCAAGAATCGGTGAAGGCGCAGCAAGGTGCGCTGGCAGTGGCACAAGCCAACCGGAAGCAGATCGATGTGCGCGAAAGCGCGGTTAAGAGCGCAATCGCGCAACTGGAGCAGGCACGCGCAAATGAAGCAGAGACGTACACGCAGCTCGCCTACACGCGAGTCGAGGCGCCGATTAGTGGAATCGTATCCGTCCGAGTGGCGAAGGAGGGCGAGGTGGTGTCGCAGGGATCGCCGATCGTAACGCTCGTGGATGTGGACCATCTCTGGGTGCGCGCCGACGCGGAAGAAACCTACATCGACCAGATTCAGCTGGGGCAGAAGATGCGAGTTCAACTGCCGTCGGGTGACACTATCAATGGAACGGTTTTCTTTAAGGGCGCAGAGAGCGACTACGCAACCCAGCGGGACGTGAGCAGGACGAAACGCGACATCAAGACGTTTGCCATCAAGATCGCGGTGCCGAATCCGGAACGCAGACTTTTCATGGGAATGACCGCCACAGCTCTGTTACCTCCAAGAGAGACAAAGAGCTGGCTCGCGCGGCTCTAGCACTGGAAACGTGGTGAGACTAGTTACGATGCATGCGATAGAAGTGGACCATCTCGTGAAGAAGTTCGCGGATCTCGTCGCCGTGGATGACATCAGCTTTTACGTCGAAAATGGAGAAATTTTCGGCCTGCTTGGACCAAACGGCGCCGGCAAAACAACTCTGATTCGCATGATGACGACACTCACGCCACCAACTTCCGGGACAGCAACAATTGCTACGCATGACATTCGTAACAATCCAGACGGAGTCCGGCACGCCTTGGGCGTGATTCCTCAGGCGTTCACGTCTGATCCTGAGCTCACGGCTGCGGAAAATATGCTGATTCACGCCAAGCTTTACGGAGTGCCATCAGGCGACCGTGAAAAGCTGATTTCCAATTTGCTGGAATCGGTTGACTTGCTGAGATTCAAGGATGCGCTCGTGCGCACGTTTTCCGGGGGGATGCGTCGCCGACTGGAAATCGCGCGCGGCCTAGTACATTCACCAAAGATTCTTTTCCTCGACGAACCAACCACAGGCTTGGACCCGGTCTCGAGGTCGAATGTCTGGGATATGATTCGGAACTTGCGAGACAACTCAAAGCTGACAATTCTGCTCACAACGCACTACATGGACGAAGCAGACAAGCTTTGCGAACGGATAGCGATTGTCGACCACGGCAAGTTGGTAGCGCTCGATTCCCCAACCAAGCTGAAGGACAGCGTTCCAGGCACCGATACTGTGGAGGCCGAATTTGAAGATGCGCCAAGCGACTGGATCGAGCAACTCAAATCCGTTCCGCATGCGGCGGATGTCACGGAACGCGATTCGGCCGTTCACATCTCTTCGCACGATGGTCCGGGCACGGTGGCTGCGTTGATGGATTTGGCACGCGCGAAGCACGTGAAAGTGCGAAGAGTGACGGTGCAAAGCACGACGCTGGACGACGTTTTTCTGTATTACACGGGCCGCGAACTGCGCGATGAAGCCCACGGAGGCGCGAGATATGACATCAGCCATTTGTACCGCTGACGCGCAAGCTAGCGTCGAGGTGGTCACGCAGAGGCATCTGTCTTGTTCAGAGGTATTGGGAAATGAAGCTTTACCGCATTAACGCGCTGATTGAACGGGACATGCGGAAATTCTTCCGCAGCCCTGCGCTGATGACCGCCTCAATGATCTTCCCTCTTGTACAACTTGTTATTCTCGGATACGCGTTTGGTGGAAAAATTCGCGGCGCCAGTGTAGGGCTGGTCGACCTGGATCACTCAGCGGAATCTCGACAAATCCACGAGATGATCAATGGGATTGCCGCAGGCCCCCAAACGTTCCGGGTAATCAATTACGATTCACAGGCGCGCGCGCTCGACGATCTTCGCGACGGGTTCACTCATGCCGTGATTGAGATACCGAACGATTTTTCGCGGCGATATTACCAACACGACCGTCCGCGGCTCGCGTTGGTCGAGGATAACACCGACCAGTTCGTCTCAAGCTCCATAGCTGAACGTGTCCAGGACATGGTGGATGACCTTAACGCTCCGTCTGTCGAGCCACGCCTGAATCAAACTGTGGCGCTTAACGTCGTCGAAGTATATCCCTATGTCGAATACATTAAGTACCTGCTGGCAGGTTCCATAGCGATGTCGATTTTCATCGTGGCGATGATCGGAGGCGGAATCACGTTCATCGACGACAAATCGCGCGGTCTCCACGAGGGGTATCTGCTAACTCCCATCAGCAGGACCGAGCTGGTGATGGGGTTGATCGGTGCAGGGACATTGAAAGGGTTGATGGCGGGACTGATCCTCACGATTGTTGGCGGATTGATCGCGGGCATCCCTCACATCTGGGATCCAGTAAGACTTTTTTACCTCGCCATTGTGGTAACCGTTGCGTCGCTCGGGATGATCAGTTTCATGTTCCTGGTCATGGTGCGCGTGGATGATCCGCTGGTGCCGCGAGCGATTTTCGGCGTCCTCAATACGCTGCTGTTCTTCCCTTCGGGCGCCGTCTATCCAATCGAGGCGTTTCCGAAGTGGCTTCGATGGTTCGCGGTGGTGGATCCATTCACGTATACGGTGCATGCGCTCCGAAATCTCACGGTGAAGGGCACCGGCATTGAAGGAATTTACGTGGACGTGCTAGTTTTGTTGGGGTTTTCTGCGGCCATGGTTGCGAGCAGCATCGCCCTGTTTAAGCGCCAACTCTAAACGGATTAGGGGAATATCGTGAGCATTTTCGATACCAGCGAAGAACATCCGCCCGCAAAAATCCGGCGTTATATCATCACCGTCGTCGCATTCTTCGTGGTGGCGTTTTTGTTCGTCTGGTATTGGCTTGGTCTGCGTTACTACAAAGAGAAAGGTACAATCCGGCAGTTCATGAACGCGGTGGTAGCGGGGGATATGCGAGGGGCCGACCGGATCTGGAAGCCGTCTCCACAATATTCCTTCAACGATTTTCTCGAAGACTGGGGGCCGAACGGCTATTACGGCACCATCAGAAGCTATAAATTGGGCGGCGTTCAGGGAGTGAAAAATGGACCTAGCGTCGCTGTCGTCGTCGAAGTGAGTCCATTCGCAACTTTTCCTAGCAAGGGTGACGAAGTCAAAGAGAACAAAATTCAGAAAATAGTCTTATGGGTCGACCCCAAGGATCAGTCGATTACATTCCCGCCTTACTAAATGGCTCCCATTTCCCCACTTGGCCGGTCGCTTCGACATGCCCGTTCAGTTTTCCCGCAACAGCGCGTCGCACGCGTTTACCACTTCCTCGACCATTATTGAGGCAATTGGCCGTGGCTCGCTTTCCGCCATGCTCTTATCACCTCGTGTGGGGTGAAAGAGGGCGCCGGTGTGGAATGCCCGATACTCAGCCTGCCAGGGATGCCACTGGGCGGGGTTTGTCGGTCCATAAAGCGCGACGATCGGCCTTCCAGCAGCAGCGGCAATGTGGATCGGCCCAGAATCGTTTCCGACGAAAATCCGCGCTTCGGCGATCAAGGCAATCAGCTCACGGAGGGCCAGAGGCCTGGGAATCAAGATGCAATGGCGCATAAGTCGATGCGCAGCAGCCCAGATCTCAGCGTCGCCAGGACCCAAATTCACGACGCTGATGATTTTGTACTCCTCGCGCAACCAGGCGGCGACCGACGCAAACTTCTCAAGCGGCCAGCGCATAAGCTGCAAGCGGGCACCCGGCTGCAGCACGGCGTAGCGCGTGCCGGGCTCGAGACCGCCTTCGGCGAGCGCCGTCCGCACAGCCGAAAGTGCATCGGCCTGAGGAAATACCTGTGCTCTCGGAATTGGCCCGCGTGGCAAACCTGTCGCGTAGAACTGGGAGATTCGATGCTCCACTGCGTGGACGATTGGGGCCCCGTAGAATTCGGGCACATCGGGAACGCGAACATTGTAGGCCAACGAAAATTGATACCCTTTCCAGCCGACGCGTACATTCGCGCCCGAAGCCGCGGTAAGTAGCGCGCTCCGCGGCCCACCGTGCTGGTTGTAGGCGACTGAGAATTCCCTTCTGCGCAGTTCCTTGACGGTAGGCGAGAATCTGCCTGACGAAATGATTTCGGAAATCTCGCGATTGCCCTCAAAAACTGCGGCGAATCTTGGCTCAACGAGGACGCTGATCTGCAAGTCCGGCCGCCACTCGCGAAGCCCGGAAATGGCGGGCGTTTCGAGTACCAGATCGCCAAGTGATCGCAAACGCACGATCAGGATTTTGGAGCGCTCCGGAAGACCCGGCAGCAATTGCGAAGGATCACTGAGTTTCAATATTCGCTTCGTCCACGAGCATCACGGGAATGTCATCGCGAATAGGATACACGCGCCGGCAGGCGGGGCATTTCAAACCTTGGTGGTCCGCGGTGAGCTTCACCGGAGTCTTGTCGAGGGGACAAACAAGAATATCAAGCAGTTCCTGGGAAACAGCCATTCAAACCTCCGCGCCGACTGTAGCAAAAGGGCGAATTGAACTGCAACGGCAGGTTCCATTGGCACGGCATCACGCAGTAAGAGAGGCGACCTTCATCTTCAATTGGCCACGCCATTCCCCACCACGCGAAAGCTCGACCGGCCACACTGTGACAATCTTTGAACCTTGATAAATTCGCTCAAATCCGTCTTCAGATTCCGACACCGTTTCGATGGGAGAGACCCAAAATTCGCGGGCGTCAGGAGCGACCAGCGTGAGGCTAATCTTTTGCCATTCGTCTACGACGCGAAGCTGAGAAGCTGGTACGGCCGCGGACCATCGCAAAGGAAATCTCTGGCCCGCCGATTCGAAATAACGGTCAGGAGCAGATGGTGCAAGGAAATTGACAATCACCTCGATGCCCAGATTCACGGTCGCGGTGCCTTCCGCCGTTCGTTTCAGCAAAACATCGCAGGTGACGTCGAACCCTTGTGCTGTGGAAGCCACTGAAAAGTGTTTTTCGGCGGGCCAGTCCGTGCTTGCTTCCGATGTCAACGAAACGCGTTCCGCGGAAGCTTCTATTACCGAAAAGTTTCCCGCAGCCAAATTCGCATCCGCCTCCAGTCGAGCGGTGGCGGAATCGTGATGAGTTTTGTCACGACCGAACAAAAGCAACCGAAAAGAATACTGTGGCCAGCGGTCGTAGTTCAACCAGCGGTCGAGGCCTTCCTCTTTCGTTCGCGTTTGCTCGTGGATCGACTGGACTCCCTGCGAAAGCTGGGCACGAAGGTCCCGCAGCTTGGCGTGATAGGGCTCTGGCCGGCGCATCAGCGAATTGATCAGCGTAGCATTCGACGAACGGCAGTCGATGTCACAAATGGTGCCGCCATCGTGCGGCCGCAGAACCACCGCACAGCGTTCCGAAGTGAGATAGAGTTCCTCGTGACCGTCCGCGTCGAAATCGAGCTTGGCAAGGTCCGTGAAACGGCGCGTTTTGTGAGCAAGCCGGTCCGCGATGGCTTCGGCTTCCACCAGCGACCGCCACGCGGATGTACGCAGATGGGGGGAGTACAAGCCGCCGAAAACCCCATGCCAGTAAGGGTCATTGCATTGGCTTCGAAGCACAAGAGTGGTGGCCTCTCGGACTTCGGCCAGGGTCTTTTCGCGGCGGCGGCGATCAATTAGACGCCGGACCTTCGAGGAAACGTATAGCATTTTCTTGTGGAGCAGATTCGACTCGCTATACTTCGCGAAGAAATTGCGCCAAATGCCGCCGCGCAGAAATGGCAGATCGTCCGGCCGTGAGGCAAATTCTTGCGTGAGTCCGTGATAACGATTGCGCGCCCGCGTAGGCAGCGCCCATTCCATCATTTCCTGATAAGACGCCGTGGGCAGATCAGCGCGGCCCTGCGGGGTGTGAGAGGCAAGCGCCTCCGCGGGAGTGGCGGTTGCGAGCCAGTCAGAATTGCGCTCAAGTGTTGCGAAAAAATTCTCGAGCCAGCCGTTCTTGTAGCAATGCTCGTACGTGCCCGGCCAGATCCCGAACTTCTCCATGTCGTCGCCCATCGCTGCAAACTCGCCGGGATGCTCGTCGTTGGTCTGTCGCAAAAAGCCGACAATCTCATCCACGCCACGAAACGGAATCAGGTAACGCAGGGACTTCAAACCTGGTAGCAGCTTCACCGTGTGGCCCTGATCTTCGGCAGTGTAGTAGCCGTAAAGCTGGTCGAGTTCGAAACCGGCGCCAAGAAAATGATTGTCGTCAACCAAGGTGTATTCAACACCGGCGGACGCGAGGCTCGAGGGGAGCTGTGGCTCCCAGACGCGCTCGGTCAACCAGGCTCCCGTTGGTCCGCGGACAAAATGCTTTTGGATGTAATCCGAGAGGCGACGAATCTGTTCCTGACGATCTTCTTGGGGAATGGCAATCAGAATGGGCTCAAAAAATCCGCCGCCCACGATTTCCGCTTGACCTCGATGAACGAACTCTAAAATGCGATCGAAATATTCGGGATGCGCCCGCTCGATCCATTCGAGCAAACAACCTGAATAATGCAGCCCCATGTGAACGTTGGGATGGCGCGCCAATGTTTCGAGAAACGGCAGATAAGATCTGGCGTACGCGCTCTCGAAAACGTGTTCGAAATTTCCTGCGGGCTGGTGGGCATGGATCAGAAGAGTAAGCTGAAATTTTGGTACGACGTTCTGCACGAAACCTCGCAATGGAAACAACCCCAGAATAACTCGATTTTCGAGGAGGGCACAAACCGCGCTTATCGCACGTCGCCGCCCGTTACTTGGATATGCCTGAACGAGTCTTGGATGCGCTCGCAAACTGCAAAAGACGCTCGCCCAGCTTGTCGGCGGAGTACGCAACGGCGTCGTCCGGGGCACTCGCTGAGGCATAAATCACGATAAGCACTTGGGTGGTGTCGGTCGTGATCATGCTCCGTGTTGAATCGCTGATGGGACTGCCGAAAGGACCGTGTAAATCTGTGAGGACCGGCCTTCCTTCGAGGTGCCACAACTCTTTTCCCACACGTTCGTAGTGCTCACCGGCTGTGCCGTACCGAAATACAATCGGGGGAGTAAGGCGCGAGCGGTCGTAGCAACCGTACGGCCAACCCGTTTCAATCGAGCCAAGATTCCCTAAGTCCACGATGTTCGAGACGCGGTACAGGCCTTTGCCTTGGACTACGCGCCGCAAGAGGGCCTCAGACGACGGTCGGTATTTCGACGGATCCACGTCCCATTCGCGAAACATTGCACGCACAGCACGGACGGGCTCAAAGCCGGGCAGGGTCTCCGTCGAAAATTCACTGCGCTTTCGGTCGCAGATTTCGTCCATGAGCCTGGCCAATCCGGGCTCGACAAGTACCACCCGAACGTTGTCGGCTTCGACCGTTCCGAGTTTCACACCAGGCAAATCGACTCGAATTCCCACGGGTGAAAGACCCTAGCGAACGCAAAAACAAAAACGCGGCGGAAGTATCGTTCCGCCGCGCATGAAGCTGCCGATTGTCAACCGAGTCGCAACTCCTCCTGTGACGGGCGAGCTACAAGCCTAGGCCTTCTTGTTTTTGTACCAATCGGCGTTCACCGGAGTGAAGCTCGACCATTTTTCCGGCAGATCTTCGAGGGCGAAAATGGCAGTAACGGGACATACAGGCACGCAAGCGCCGCAGTCAATGCACTCGTCTGGACTGATGTAGAGCATCTTTTCTGTTTCGTACTCGGGCTCGTCTTTTCGCGGGTGAATGCAGTCCACGGGGCAAACATCAACGCAAGCGGTATCTTTCGTTCCGATACACGGCTCAGCGATTACATAAGCCATTATGAGTTCTCCTCAAAACAGGGCGTCAACCTGATAAAACCCTATCCTACAACCGCGAGCGCGCTTTTTATACCATCAAATTTGGGCGGCAACAAGCAAACGCCCGCGCCCGTTGCAAAGTCGCAAAGTTGCTGGAGAGCGTCGAATGCCGCTAAACTAAGAACGTGCTAAGACTCTGGGAGCAGAAATTGTGCCGACCGATTTGCGCTGCTGCATGCGCCGCTTTTGTAGCTTTGACGGCAACAGCGGTAGGCGCCCAAAACTCAGGATCGAGCGGGGCCGCCCCTTCTGCGCGTAAGAGCACTGCAGCATCCGACCCGCCCTTGATCGATTTGGCTGGCTACGACCGCGCGCTGGCGAAATACCATGGGAAACCGCTCCTCGTTACGTTTTGGGCCACGTGGTGTGAACCCTGTCGAGATGAATTTCCCATGGTCGTCGAGCTAGCAAAGCAATACGGGCCCCAAGGGCTCGCGGTATTCGGTGTCAGCCTCGATGATGACGCCGACATTCGGCTTGTGCGGCGCTTTCTGGCAAGAAATCAGCCAGCATTTCCCAATTACCGACAGAAGCCTGGCATCGACGTGGACTCCTTTTATCGAGGTATAAATCCGGGCTGGTCGGGTACGATGCCCGAGACCATTTTCTACGATCGCAACGGCCAAATTGCGGGGCACTTTGTGGGTGAACAGCCACGGTCCGCTTTCGAGCAGGGGATCCGTGTGATTTTCGGCGGTCCAGGCTCGGCAGCAAATTCGAGATAACGACTTCAAAATAAAAGCCCTTCTGGTTCTGTTTCATTCCTATTGGAGGAGATGTCCTTATGCTGCAGACTCGTGGAAACAAGATCATCTGGCTCGGACACGCAACATTTCGCATAACCACTCCGACCCAAAAGGTGATCATTGTAGATCCGTGGGTAAAATCGAATCCGGCTTGTCCTGACTCGATGCGGAATGTGAACAAGGTGGACGCGCTGCTGATCACCCACGGGCATTTTGACCATATTGCCGATGCCGTCGAGCTCGCGAAGAAGTTCAAGCCCCAGGTTGTAGCGACTCCTGAGACCTGCGCATGGTTGAAATCGAAGGGAGTGGAGAAGACCAGCGAAATGAACAAGGGCGGAACACAAAGGGTGGACGAAATTGAGGTCACTATGGTTCACGCCGTTCATTCCTGCGGCATTACCGACGGCGACAAAGTGGTTTATGGCGGCGAGGCTTGCGGATATATCATTCGGTTGCCAGGAGGCATGACGCTCTATCACGCCGGCGATACTGCAGTCTTCAGCGACATGAAAATCATCGGCGATCTTTATTCACCGGAACTGGCACTGCTGCCGATCGGCGATCGCTACACCATGGGGCCGCGCGAGGCGGCGCTCGCGATTCGCTTGTTGGGCGCCCACCACGTGATCCCGATGCACTTTGGCACATTCCCCGTTCTGACCGGGCGACCCGATCGGCTGCGGGAATTGACACAGGACATCGCTGGTCTTGAAATGCACTCCCTCAAGCCGGGCGATTCCATCGGCTAGACAAGGAAATGCAGGACGATGCCACGCATTCTTGAGAAGAAGATCGAAGCTTATGTGGACGATCTGTTGCCGAAGCGCGATGCCGTTCTTTCCTCGATGGAACGATATGCGGAGCAGCATCGCGTGCCAATCATCGGCCCGGCTTGTGGACGCCTGCTGTATCTGCTCGCGCAAGTCTCCGGAGCAAAGCGGATTTTCGAGATGGGGTCGGCTATCGGATACTCGACGATTTGGTTTGCGCGAGCTGCCGCGCCCGGTGCAGAGGTCTACTATACGGACGGCGATCCGGTGAAGGCGGCTCGCGCGCGAAAAAACTTCGAGCGCGCAGGTGTTCAGCAAAGCATTCGAGTGCTTACAGGAAACGCCCTCGATCTGATAGATACTGTAAGCGGTGCATTCGATCTGATTCTGATCGATATAAACAAACACGAATACCCGGCTGCCCTTCAAAAAGCTGTTCCTCGGCTGCGAACTGGAGGACTGCTGGTGGCAGACAATGTCCTTTGGTCAGGTCTCGTAACGAAAGCTGCAAAAGATGCGAACACGCGTGCGATCCAGCAGTTCAACAACCAAACCTATGCGTCGAAAGGGCTATTTCCTGTGATCGTGCCGCTGCGAGATGGGGTTAGCGTTTGCCGCAGAATGTGAAGGATGAATCCCGCGGCGAGTCTCAAGAAGATCTCGGAATTAGGCTGCGCAAGAAAAAGATCAGGTTAGCAGGCCGCTCCGCGAGTCGGCGCATAAAGTACGGAAACCAATCAGAGCCGTAGGGAATGTAGATGCGCAGCCGATAGCCCTCCCGCACGAGCTGCTTCTGAAGGTCCGTCCGAATGCCATAGAGCATCTGAAACTCGAACCGGTCAGGGCCGATCTTCTTCTCTCTCGCAAAATCCTTTGTCGCATCGATCATCGCGGGATCGTGCGTAGCGATACCATGGTAGATTCCACTGGGCAGCAGAATCTTCATTAACTTCACGTAATTGGCGTCGACATCCGATTTCTTCGGGAACGCGATCTTGGGCGGCTCGTTGTACGCCCCTTTACACAAGCGGATGCGGCACCCAACTTCGAGGAGATCGCGAACGTCCTGCTCAGTTCGATATAAATACGACTGCATAACCGTGCCTACCGCCGGGTACCGCGCACGCACGCTTTTTACAATCTCAATGGTGCGCTGGGTATAAACCGAGCCTTCCATGTCGACGCGCACAAAATTATTCTTGCGGGCAGCATGCGAGACAATTCTCTGAAGCAGCTCTTCGCATAGCGATTGGCCCAGATCGAGACCTAGCTGCGTCAGCTTCAGCGAGACATTAGCCTCGAGCTTCTCCTGATCGATGCGATCGAATATCGTGAGGTACCCTTCCGCGGCCCGCCGCGCTCCTGCTTCATCGCCGACGTTCTCCCCCAATAAGTCGAGACTCGCCAATTGGCGTGCACGATTGACTTCTCGCGCGGCAGAGCAGACATCGTCGAGTGTTTCTCCGGCGACAAAGCGACGCGCCACGCGACGGCTGACGCTGTTGCGCATCATGACGGGCGCCAGGCGTTTGCTGCCAGACAGATGCAGCAGGAGAGAACGCATGGGATGAAATTCGAAGCGTGCCGAAGAAGTGAGCGGCTCGGTGGCCATCAAAGGAAAATTATGCCGCGAGTCAGTCCGGCGCGCCAGCGGACGTTAGCAAAGCCGAATCAGCTTTCGCGTTGCTCGAGGTATTTTTCCGCTTCCATGGCGGCCATGCAGCCGGAACCAGCGGCTGTTATGGCTTGGCGATACCGGTGATCCTGCACATCGCCGGCCGCAAAGACCCCAGGTACGCTCGTCTTGGGTCCATCGTGGGTCAGAAGATATCCAGATTCGTCCATTTCCAAGTGGCCTTTGAAAACCTTGGTATTCGGCTCGTGTCCGATGGCGACGAACACTCCTTCGACGGCAACCCTCGCCGTAGCCCCGGTATCGACGTTGCGCAGGGTCACCGTTTCGACGGATTTCTTGCTAACGTCATCCACGGAATCAACCACATAAGGCGTCATAAATCTAATCTTCGGATTTGCGCGGGCCCGATCCAGCATGATCTTCGTCGCACGAAACTCGTTCCGACGATGAACGAGCGTGACGCTCTTCGCAAACTTCGTCAAGAACGTGGCCTCTTCCATGGCGGTATCACCGCCGCCAACGACAATGATGTCACGGTCGCGGAAGAAATAGCCGTCGCAGGTCGCGCAGGTGGATACGCCGTACCCGAGGAGGTGTTTTTCGGATTCGATGCCGAGCATTCTGGCCGAAGCTCCGGCGGCGATGATGAGGGCCTCGCATTCATACGTCTCATTTCCCGCACTGATGTTGAATCGTGGCCCACTCAGATTCACTGCCGTGACGGCTCCAGTTCGAAATTCGGCTCCGAAGCGCTGTGCCTGCTTGCGCGCGTTCTCGATGAGCTGCGGACCCAGAATACCTTCGGGAAACCCAGGAAAATTCTCCACTAGCGTCGTGAGCGCAAGCTGCCCCCCGGGCTCATAACCATCTAGGACCAGGGGGCTCAAGTCAGCGCGAGCAGCATAGATTGCTGCAGTTAACCCAGCGCATCCGCTGCCGATAATGATCACTTTCCGCAATTGCATCTCCCTTGAGAGTCGATGTGTTCAGGACGAAATTTCAAAAAACCCATTCGCTTCGCAAAGGAGTGCCATTGTAGCATTTCCGCCAATCGATTCGCCCGCCGCACATCGCCGATGGCCATCACATTGCGTCAGCGGTTTGCGCCACTCGCTTTCCTGATGGATAATCCGCGCAGAGAAGAGCAGATGCCTCCGACCTCGGACCTTTTCGCGCTGCTCAACGAGCTAATTGTGCTACTTCTGGGAGGGCTACTGATCCTCCTTGCCCTGACGCACAGCCTCGCACTGCCGTCGCGTCCCGCCTTGCTCATCGTCCTCGGTACCATCTTCATTTTCTGGGCGTCGCGCACGTGGGCACAGCCTGCGCCGAACGGGGGATTCGAGGCGGCCGTGCGAGCGGGGTCTCTGGCAATCGTGGGGGGCTTACTGATCGCGATTCCGCTGTTCGGAATCGGACAAGCGAACCTGCTTCTGCAGATCACGGGCGCTGTGCTTGTGATTCGAGGAATCGTCGGAGCTTGTCTTTTTCTTCGCGCGTTGCAGTCGCGCGCGCGATAATGCCCCGAGTTTTGCGGACCGATGAATCAAGTTGAGGCAAATTCAAAACTGGAGGGTGTCCATGCTAAAGGATTTCAAAGAGTTCGCGATGCGCGGGAACGTACTGGACATGGCCGTAGGCATTATTATCGGCGCGGCGTTCGGCAAAATCATCACCTCTTTGGTGAACGACATCATGATGCCGCCGCTCGGCCTGATTCTCGGAAAGGTGGATTTCTCCAACCTCTTCCTGAATATTTCGGGGAAGTCGTACGATTCGCTTGCAGCGGCAAAGTTGGCCGGAGCGCCCACGATTAATTACGGAATTTTTCTCAACAACGTGATTGACTTCCTCATCGTTGCGCTGGCAGTTTTCTTGTTGGTGCGACAGGTGAACCGTTGGACAGCGCCTGCGCCCGCCGCACCGACCACGAAGGATTGCCCCTACTGCGCTACTAGAATCCCCATTAACGCCACGCGCTGCCCCAATTGCACGTCAGAAATTCGGAAATAAGATAAGTCAACCAGTCGCGGAGGGAGCGTGCCATCCGGACGGTGCTACGGGTTCCGCTTGTTGAACGAATCGAAACTGGAAGTCGCAATCGCCATGACAAAGAAGAGGATCGCGCCGGCCAGAAACGACTTGTAGCTAATGGCGTTGCCCCGCGTAAGGGATTGACCGAAGTTGATACCAAGAATATTCAGCAAGCGGCAAAGAACGGCGAGGACCGTGCAAAGAACCCCTAACCAATAGCCCGCTTTTGCGAGGAGCTTTTCCATGGTTTCTCCTAGGCGCGATTCGAAATGGACCTACGGTATGAAATGCTGCGGGGAAAAATACTGCCTTTTGGATCGGAGAGTCAACTGAAAGAGGCTGTGGCCAACGGTCAAAACTCGGGTGATTCTTGCAGGCTACTGCCTTCTGCGTTATTTCGCCAGGACAAACAGCGAATAGCCGCCCAAGACGCGGACGGCGAAGTCCTGATTGACGGCGAAAAGAACCGATCTGGGGACGCGAAAGACCTTTTGAATCAGGCGTGGGCCGATCTTGTTTGAACGTGCTGCATAAAAATGATCGATGATTTGATAGCCGGTATCGATCAGCCCCTGCAGGGCGATCTCTTTTGTGAAGTAGTGAATGTGGGCGTGATCCACGCGACGCTTCATGACTCCGTTTTTTCGAATTACAGCCTGGGCGGACAAATCCAAGGGAAAATGGAAGACTTTGTAGTTGGAGCGGCCGCGAATGGCGCGCAGGAAGGCGAAGTAATCCTCGAGGTGCTCGACCACGTCCAGGATCAATAACAGGTCGGCATGAACTCCATCTTCTTTGGTCAAATCCGCCAGCTCGAAGTCCAGACGCTCGGTTTCTCGCGAACGACTCAGGTTGTAAGGCTGCGGGGAAATTTCGTACCCCCAGAATTCACAGTGATCCCCCATGCGGTCTTGCAGCTGTTTTAGGACTTCCCCCGCGCCACATCCCACTTCGAAAATCAGGCGCGGGCTTACATGATTACGCTCGAGAAGGCTGATAATGTCCTTCGCCTTGAAGGGCGATTCCTCGACATGCCAGGTGGGATTCGTCTGAAGATATTCGCCATTTTGATAAATGTCGGCATACGACAAGGAAGCCACCTCCGATGCAGGGAGCTCACAATAGCATCCGATTCAAATAAGTCGAGTATATGAAAGTCGTTTGAAAGGTTGGCCAACCTAGGGGTTCTGGCGGCGGTCCTTAATATCCTGAAGGTGAGCTTTCAGCCGCTCAAGTACGTCATCCTCTTGGCCTTGGCCGATTTCCCGCCCGACCTCGTCCAAAGCGAAGTGGACGATGTCATGATGGTGAAGTTCCATGCCCGGCAGCTTCTCGCTCAGTCTTAACCAGAGATTGTGAAGCAGATCGATTTCCTTGAGGGTCAGCCGCGGCGCGTGCGGCCCCAGATAAAAAACCTGTTCCTGGCCCGACGGCGTGAAAATCTCAAGTGCAACCCGCGGACGCGGCTCCGGCATACGTTCCCAGGCCAGCCCGATGCCCCGGGCTTGTTCGATCACTGACATCTTCGCCGAGCTTCCAGCCACGACCGCACTCGATTGAAGATTCGAAGCGGCGCGCAGAATGCCTTCCCATAAATCGTTCGACGCGGCGACGGCAAGTCGAACGGGCTTGCCTTCCTTTTCTGCGATTGCCAGAACCTTCGTAAAGAGCAACTGCTCGATGGTGCTGAAAAGCTGGTCGGGTGCTAGATCGTATTCGCCCGAAGCAGCGCGTCGCAGCAATCGAACATGCAGGACGACAACATCCGTATCCTGGCTGCGTACGCGCCGCAACACCGCTTCGAGGTGGTAAAGAGCGTAGTAATTGCTCACAGGGACGAGAATATTGCCGGGACGTACACCCACGCTCTTTGGAGAAAGCTCCGCCTCAGGAGCGAGGTTGAACTGGTCGAGCTCAACATGTGCGGCGCCTGCCTGGCGGCGATGCATCCTTTTCTCTGAAACTTCAAACACGCTGAACAACAGAATAGAAAAGGTCGTCCCGGCGATGGTTGCGTCGGGCTTGGTGAATAGATTAACGATAGCTATAGCCAGCAGAATTAGAGTGATGATTCCGAGTCCGAGGGGAATTTCTTTCCCAAAAATCGCGGGATTGAGCGGCACGCGGTATTCGCGGTCTTGCGGATGGGTGTAACGCAGCACCAGCACAGCAATGCCTTTCATCGAAAAGCTCCAGATCACGCCGAAGGCATAGAGGTTTCCAAGAAAGGTCACATCGCCGCGACTCGCGACGATTGTAATGATCTGCAGAGCAACGATCAGATTGATTAGCCGATGGGTGGTTCCGAACCGGGGATGCGGGTGCCTAAACCATTCGGTCAGCACGCCGTCTTCTGAGACGCGATTTAGCACACCATTGGAGCCGACGATCGCCGTATTCACAGCTCCCGCGAGAATCAGCGTGCCTACAACCACCACGAAGACGTGGAACGTCAGACGGGCGGTGAAACCTCCCGCGAGGTGCATGGCGAGACCCCCGATCAGGTTTTCGGTGTATCGCCAGCGCTCGTGGTCGGGAATGATCATCACCGCGAAAAACGAAACGAGCGACGTGAAGACCAAGCTATAGATAAAGATTACGAGTCCGGCTTTTTTTAGATTTCTTAGCTTTGGATGCTCAATTTCGCGATAGACCTGAGCGAGCGATTCTTCGCCGCTCATGGCGAGCACTGAATGGCCGAGGCCAACGAGTATGACAATTAGTGTTATCGTGTGCGCCCATTGCCAGCGGTCCAACCAACCGAGCGATTGCCGGTCCAACTTCATATTCTGCGGAACAGGAAGAGGGGGAAGATGCCCTCCTTTTGCCCACAGCGTGTAGCAACACCAGGCGATCAGCATCACAACCATTACGGTGGTGAGCTGCATGATTTTCAACGCCTTGCCGCTCGATTCCGGTACCCCCTTAATATTCTCCCACCAGAAGTAAAGCGTGATCGCGATAGCGATGGTCGCAGCCGTGGTATTTACGCTCAGGTGGATGTGCAGATGAGCGTATTCAAACAGCTCGTTGATTACGCCCACTAAATATTGTCCGGCGGATACGCCGCTAATCGGACCCGTCAGCACGTAATCAAACATCAGCGCCGAGACCGAGAATTTGGCCAGCCCGCCACCCAGCGCCTCCTTGACCACGCGATAGACCCCGCCCCGCACGAACATGCTGCAGCTTTCCACATACACCGCACGGACGGCGTACGAAAACAGCATGATGCCGAGGATGAACCACGGCGCCGTCTTGCCGATAAATTGCTCGGCTTCGCCACCGGCATAATAAGCGGAGGACGCGAGGTCATTGAGGACGATCGCCGCCGCGCGCCAGAAGGAGATAAACGCTAGCATGGCAGTCGTGGCCACGAGGACCTTTACGACTGGACGCGAAGTACCTCCCGAAGACGGGATGCCTGTGGATTTAAATGCCATACGCTCTAGGGACGCGGGGCAAGACTATATGTTGAAATCACCCGAGAAAGAAAGCACCACAAACGGTCTTCACTAGAACTCCGAGTTTGGCTTGGGTTCTCATTCTGTTTTCTGTGCCCGATGTTCGCCGCGGCACGCATCACAGGGGCAAATTTCACGCAGGCGCTCGAAACTGAAGATTCCCGTAGCGTGGCCATCGGTAAATTCTATTTGCACGGCATAGTTTCCTACGGCACTCGCCGACTTCGCTTTCACGCGCGGTTTAAACATCGGCAAAGCGTTGAGGGGAGTTGCTTTCGAGCCAGCCACCTTCTCCTTTTTCTGGCGTTCGTCGTTACATAAGGCACAAGGACAATGATCGCGAAGGTATGGGAAATCGTAGCGGCTCACGTGGCCATCCGACCACGCAATTTCCACTCCGTCCCCAGAGGACACATGGACCTTCACGCTCGCCGGCTTCTTGCGGATGTCGATCGGAATGGGCATCACTCCGATTCTAGCAAGAAGGAGAGTCGATGCGGTTCGCGACCAAAACTGAGTCGGGGCGCTGTGCGAACAATCGTTCCCAAACGCCGGACCTACTCAGAGGCACGCCTAAGCTGACTCCGCTAGACGCTGCGGATCTTCAAAGAGCCGTGCGGTCAGGGCGCCGAAAACGATCCCGCCGATGTGAGCCAAATAGGCTACGCCGCCGTTCTGAACGGTTGCTATCGACCCAACATTGAACAACTGGATCAGAAACCAACCGCCAATCAGGACCGCGGCGGGAATCATCGTTACGCGAACGAATATGAAAATAATCAGCAACGACTTAATTTGATCGCGCGGGTAGGTCACAAGAAACGCCCCCATGACGGCGGCAATTGCACCGCTTGCACCCAAGTTAGGCACCGTGGAGGACGGGCTGATGGCGATCTGCGCCAGCATCGCGGCCACTCCACCGGCAATATAAAACACGGCGTAGCGCAAAGGGTTCATCGCATCTTCGATCTCAGGACCGAAAGCCCATAGGAAAATCATATTGCCGATGATGTGAGACCAACTACCATGCATGAACATTGCGGTGAAAATGGTAATCCAATGATGTCCAGCGACAATATTGGCAGGCACTGCCGCCCAACGCATGACGAATGCATCGCCGCCCTTGAGTTCCAGAATGAACACAAAGAAGTTGATGAAAATGATACAGACCGTCACAATCGGAAAGTGAATTGGCCGACGAGAAGCATCCGTCAACGGAATCAGGCCTCCCACTCGATAATTCTCCTTTCGAGCACACACGTGCCTTGTCGACAACTGCCAGGCTGAACTGCGACAGAAACGGTTCCGAAAACTAAGTCAACTTGGTCGTCACGCTCCGCGCGGCGAGAGTAATCCCCAGCCTTGAAATGCCGCTGAATAACATGCTGATCCCCACGAGCGTGCCGAGGACCCAATCCGAACTCGACGGCCACGTCCTCCAAATCAGCACAGCGAGAATCAGCGTGATGATTCCATCGAGGAATAACCAACCTGATCCAGGAAGCGGCCGAATCGTGAAGCCGAGCACGAATTCGAGAATCGCCTCAACGAAAAGGTAAATGGCCAGTGCAAGCGTCAAAGATGCCAGCCCTGCTGCCGGTTGTCTCAAGAGATAAACCCCGATGAACAGGTAAAGGATTCCCAGGAGCAATTCCCAGACGAATCCCCCTGCGCTCCTTGTGTACCAAGAGAACACCAAATGCATGCAGCCGCTGAAAATCAATATCCAGCCGACAAATATGTTGACGGCGATTCCGGCAGCCATGGGCGACGCAATTGCCACAATCCCCGCGACAATCATCAATACGCTGAGTGCGATCGACCAACCTACCGACTTCTTTACAAATGTAGCCGCTGATGAAGCGCTCATCAGGTCTCCTCCTTTCATGGCTTTGCGAATTCCAGCTGGCCGTTCGATAGATTTACGTCCGACGAAGGGGCCGTCTTTCACAGTTGGCGGAACACTCGGCTCCTTGAGGGTTCGCCACAACCGCCTTGCTGGCCTGAAACCAAATCGAATTAGCGAATTAGCTCAGCCGGAAATCCGCGGGCCTCTAGGGGCCGAATCCTACGCCCGTCTCCATCGGCGGCGCAACTAATTTAATACCGTACGGCAACGGACGCAGGCGGGCCGATCTCAAGTCAGATCCCGGGCAAAAACGAGGGATCACGTCTACTTACGCGGGCAGCACAAGCCGGGCGGAATAGCGTTGCCGTGCGGACATGTTTTCGGATGTCCGAGGAATGTGCAAATCCGCTGGTCGAGTTCCGGGCTGATGATGTGCTCAAACTTGCAAGCGTGCGAGTCCGCCGCATCCTGTTCGATCGCAAAGGTGTCTGTGAGCAGGCGCTCCGCGAGGCGCCGACGCCGCACGATGTCCCGCGCGCGATTCTCTCCGCGTGGCGTGAGTGCAACTTCATGGTCGCGAATTTCAAGCAGGCCCACATCGCGCAAACGCGCAATCAAGCCCGCGGCATCCCGGCCCGAGAGCCTTGGGACAGAACCGAGATCAGGGGGAACGCCTTGTTCCTCGTCCACCCAGATGCGCTCAAGCAAATGATCGAACCGAGCCTCATCTTCTTCGGAAAAGGCGCTGATACTGACGAGGCGCGCATGAACGAGCTCGATCCTTCGGTCCGCCAGCCGCCCAATCGAAGGGTCATGAGTCACCATGAGGATCGTGTGACCTTCCGAGTGGAGCTCGTGGAACAAACGAATGACGGTTTCTTCGTTGGCCTCGTCTAGATTTCCAGTCGGCTCGTCCGCCAGGATCAATTTAGGACGATTGATTAGCGCACGTGCTACCGCGACGCGCTGCTGCTCGCCTCCCGACATTTGCGCTGGCAAATGGCCGATTCGATCCGCGAGTCCAACTCGAGTCAGGGCCGCTCGAGCTTCGGCTTCGTCCGTGGCGCTATGAAAATATTGTGCGAGCATCACATTCTCGAGAGCCGTCAGATAAGGTACGAGATGAAACTGCTGAAAGATGAAGCCAATCTTCTCGGCACGAAATCTCGAGAGACCTGCTTCGTCAAGCCGCGCCACATCGGTGCCGTCGACAATTACCCTGCCCGACGTAGCCGAGTCGAGCCCGCCCAGAATGTTAATCAGAGTCGTTTTCCCGGAGCCCGATGGCCCCATGATGGCGATCCACTCCGCTTGGTCGACGGTGAAGGAGACGTGGTCCAGCGCGCGCACGCTGCCGAATTCCTTGGCCAGGTTCACCACTTGGACCAAGTCCGCCATTATTCGCCTCGCAAAATCACGGCCGGCTTGACCCTTCCCAGCAGCCGTAAAGGCAGCGCGCCAGCGAACGCCGCGCTGATCATCAGCGCAGTGGTGACTGGAAAGGCAGTCCACCGCGGCGAAATCGCAGCCTCAAAGACGCGCTCGCCGATCCACCGTGAAAGAATCAACCCCACGCCGCAACCGACGACCCCGCCAACAGCCCCCACAACAGCCACTTCCGCAAGGAAGAGGCCAACGACGCTCGATATGGAGGCGCCCAGAGCCTTCATCAGCCCGACATCTTCACGGCGCTCCATGGCCAGCGCCGCCATTGTTGCCAGCACGCAAAGCACGGTGAGCAATAGGATCAGCACGACTGTGCCAACGATCAGGAACCGAATGCGGTTCATGAGCTGGCCTTCGGCTAGCGTCACTTTGGCAATCGGCCGCACTTCGCATCCGGGCAAACTCACTCGCAACCTCGACGCATACTCGCCGATGCGCGGCAACGGGCCGCTCACGCTCAATTCCACGAGTTGGATCTTGCCCGATAATCCGGCAAGGCGCTGAACTAGCGGAAGACTGACAAAGACTTGATTGTCCTCCTCGCCTCCCGCATCAACAACTCCTGCAACACGCAGGCGGCTAGCGTTTCCTGAATAGCGCAACTCGATTCCCTGGCCGGGTTCAACGTGAAATTGGCGGGCAGCGTTTCGCCCGATGAGGCAATCGGCGTCGTTATAACCCGTGATGCTGGCGCTTCGCTTGATTTTCCAGGTCGGATTGAGCCTCGGAAGTTCGTCAAGCCAAGTGCCGGCCGTAACCACCACAATACGATTCACTCGGGTTACTACATAGAGAAATGGTGCCGCCGCAACGACACTTCTATCTCGAACCTGCTCGATCGGACTCAAAATCGCGCCCTGATCCATCAACTCCGGAGAGCCAGCGAGAGCGGGCACCGATGGGCTTGCGTCCGCCACGCCAAAAGCTGACAAGTCTCCCGAGTGGCGCGAGATTTCAATGTTCGCGCCCAGCAATCGAAACTGCTCGCTGAACTTTGCTTCGACGCCGCCCTGGAGGCTCAGAAGTGCCGAAATCACGGCAGCGCCGCTCACAATTGCGACGAACGCCACGGCTAATCGCCCGCGACTGCCGCAAACAATCCTCCAAAGCAATCGGGCAAACATCATTCGCCTCGTAGGATTGGTGCGGGATTCAATCGGGCAGCACGCCGGAGCGGAATTAGGCTTCCGAGAGTCGCAATCAGAACGGCTATCCCCAAGATCACAGGCAAGAGCGCCAGACGCGGTGAAGCCGGTGTGCCGAAGATGCTCGAGCCCAACTCCCGCGCGACCAGCGCGCCAAACAGATAGCCCGCCACGCCCCCGCCCACGGCCAGTATCACTTGCTCTGCCAGAAACATGCCGGCCACGGTCCCATTCGTCGCGCCGATTGCTTTTAGGATTCCGATTTCACTTTGCCGTTCAAGCACCGTCGCCGCCGACGTGGCGGCCACAGATAAAGCGGCGGCGATTAACGCCGCGATTGTAATGATCCAAAGCAGCGTGCTCACGCGAGTTAAGATTCGACCTTCCGTGTCAGCTATATGGCGGATGGCGCGCACGTCCGTGTCCGGCACCGCTTGTTCGATCTGGTAGCTGATCGAGGAAATGTAGGGCGAGCAAAACCACCGATCGTGTTCTTCGGGCGTCATCGTATCAGGACTTCGCTCGGAAAGGGCATCGGCCGGCTTCGTCAGCGCGCTCACAAATAGTCGCCGGAACTCGCCCGGATGCTCCGAGAGTTTCTGCGTCACCGACAAAGGAAGTAACACAGCGGCGTCTTCATAGTCGCCCGTCGAAATAATTCCCGTCACAGTGAGCGATAGCGGCGAATTTCGCATGTCAGGATCAGTCACCACCACCATCTCGCCCGGAGAGATTCCCCCTGGATAAGTTCGCGCCAGAGCCTCGCCCACCACGCATTCGTCTTCGCGCTCCCCGAACCATCGGCCGGCAACTTTCCACCAGGGATGCGTTGCTTCCGCACCGGTTTTGAATTTGGTGCCGTCGGGAATAGCTATTTCATGCTGGTACCACGTTCCCACCAAAGTTGTGGATTGCTCGGCGCCATTAGCCTTGCGAATCGACGCGGGCACATCCAGAAACGGCGTGAAACCCAGAATATTGTGTCGCCAGAAGATCATTTTCAGCCTGCCGAGGTCGGATTCCTGGAGGTATGCGCCTTCGTTGACCGGACGGTAGTCGACTCCTCCAATTTCCACGGGGAGCGTATCAGATTGGGACGTCACGAGCAGGTTCGCACCGAGATTTCTGAATTCGCGCGCCAGCCGGTCGCCCACATTTAGCGCAACGGTCAATGTCGCCGTCGCCACAGCCATCCCCACCATGAGAGCGGCCGCTGTGAGCAGCTTGCGGCGAGGATTGCGAATGAGGGATTCTCCCACCAAGCGGGTAAACATCTTAATGCGCGTGAATCGCCGAGTCGGCCTGCGCCAGCGCCGATAGATCGACAATCACTTCTCCACCTTCGACGTGCGATTTCAGCGCGATCGGATTGCAACCGCCCGATTGGCCAATCGAAGGAATGTAAATTGCCGCGCCACAATTTCGACAGATCACGTTTTGCCCTTCCTGTCGGTATCCTTGGCGTCCGCAAATCTCGCAAGCGTCGAGTGCAGTGCCGTAATCGCCGTTGACCCTGTGAATGACAAGGAATCGAATTACGGTGTTTTCGACATCCGCGGAATAAAAATGGAGGCTGGAATCAGTCAGCTCGGAAAGCGGGATTCGCACTTGGCCGTTTTGGGCCACGAGCAGACGCGCCTGCGTTGGCGCGTTCACCGCGCGGGCATATACGAACTCCGCTGCGAGCGAAAGAACAACCCCAACACAGAGGCTTGCTGCGGCAAAACTCCAGCGTCGCTGCCGACGGAATTCCCACTCTCGCTTGCGGCGTTGGGCGGAATTCAATGCCGGATCGATTGCCGGCTGCCTTGCGCTGAACCATTCGCGCAGCACGGCCAGCGCGGCCGTACCCAGAATCACCACAAAAAAGAAAAGCTCGTTGCGAACGATCGGACCAATCGTTGCCATCTCGGCCTTGCTCGACCAGATCCATTCGGCTTCGCTCAGTTCGTGCACACCCGTGAGCGCCAGTTGAAAGGCCACGACAATCAAGATCACGCTGGTGGCTGCGAAGAAGCGTTGCAACGGGATGCGCAGCGTCCCCTGAAAAAAGAAAAGCCCCACTGCCACTGCAATCGCGAGACCAATTCCGGTGCCGATCCACACCAGCACGCCCGCGCTGGAAAGTTGCACGGCGCGAAGAATCAAAACCAGCTCCGCTCCTTCGCGCACGACCATCAGGAAAACGAAGATGGCGATTCCCCATCCGGCCGCTTGCGTGGATTTCCGCGCGTACGCCTCTACGCGCGTTTCAATCTCCTTCCGAAGCGTCCGAGCCACCCGATTCATCCATACGATCATAGTAACGACGAGGACGGCCGCAATCAGCATCAGGATGCCCTCGAAGCCGTCTTCATTGCCACCGATGCGTTCGAGGAGAACCGCACCTACTACGCTGGCGATACATGCCAGCGCCACGCCGCCCCACACGTATCCCGCCAGTGCGCTCCGACCGGTGCGATTCAGATAAACGAGCACAATGCCGACGACGAGCGCGGCCTCAACGCCTTCCCGCAGGGCAACCAAAAGAGCCGAAAGCATTCTTTGGTCCTAGAGTAATTTCAGTTTCGCAATTCCAGTTGATAATGAGTTTCAACTACGTTTGGGAGTTTATCGTTGCCATCTTGCGAAAGCAAGCCATTTCAATTGTTTCCAGGACTCGAAACCACTTTCCCGGTACAATTACCGTCTAATACCTTTCGATGTCGCAGGGCAGAAACTCTCGCCTCGTTATCCGTGGGACCCTCATAGGTGTCTCCTTTGCCTTGGCTTGGGCTTTTGTGTTGGCGGGGCCCGGGCTGGGACAGTCAGGCTCCGGCTCGGTCCAAACAACCACACCGGCAGGAAAATTCGAGGCTCCGTCCAGCTCCGACGAGAAGCCTGACGTCAAAACGGATTCGAAGTCTGGTGTGAAGGCTGATCCGAAACAGGCCAAAGTCTCTTACCACCACGGGATTGACTGCGAACGGCGCCACGATTGGCAGGAAGCGTACGATGCATACGTCGAGGCAGTCGATTTGGACCCAGGTAATCGCGATTATCTTCTGCGCAGAGAGCTCGTCAAAGGCCAGCTGGTTCAAGACAAGGAGGAACTAGCCGAGAGAGATGCAGTCGCAGGGAAACTCGGCGATGCGCGAAAGGCTTTGCTGGAAGCTAGCTATCTCGATCCGACGGACCGCTCGATTACCGACCGGCTGGCACAGCTTGTCGATCTTGAACCGAGAAGCGCGGATGAGCCTCGCCGACAACCCCAGATTTCCAGTCCGGTTAGCCTGGCATATCGGCGCGGCAAGCAGAACATCAACTATCGAGGCGACACCCGCGGAGGATATCAACGAATCGCTCAGCTTTTTGGGGTTGAAGTGGCATTCGATGTCGACTTGCACTCACTACCTGTTCAATTTCAGCTCAACGATGTGGATTTCCTTACCGCGCTGGACGTACTCGGCCAAATGACACACACTTTTTGGGAACCGGTCAGCCATCGCCTTTTTTCGGTTGCCGATGATACTGCGGACAATCGGAAGGCGTATGAAACCCTGATTGTCCGCACGATTCCTCTGCCTGCATCCGAGACGCCGGAGCAGATGCAAGAGATATTCCGACTTGTGCACGAAATGGCCACCACCCATTCGGACATAGACCTACAGGGTCGGACCATCACCTTGCGCGGAGCACCTCGCGCCGTGGCCATCGCGAGCGAACTCGTGGAAACTCTCGAGCAGCCGGTGGGCGAGCTGATTCTTGAGATTGAAGTACTCGAGGTCGATCGCAATTATGCGACGCAAATCGGCATCACTCCTCCCGAGACATCCACGGTCTATTCGCTCGCGAGTCAGCAGCTCAACGAAGCGAGCTCCCTCACGGGACTCATAAGCTTGATCGAGCAGATCTTTGGTACGCCTTCGTCTCTTTCCGGACTGACTCCTACTCAGATCGCTACCGAAATCGACTCCGGCCAAGTGAACCTGGGCTCCCTCCTTCCGCCATTGGTTGCATTCGGAGGGGGTAGAACGACGTTCGTCGCCACCATGCCGGGAGCGAGCGGCACGCTTTCACAAACGTTATCGCTTGTTCGCAGCGGGAGGCGGGTGCTGATGCGGGCTGAAGACGGTCAGCCAGCCACATTCTTTGTAGGAGAAAAATTTCCCGTTTCACTGGCGCAGTATTCGTCGAGTTTGACGTCAAACGTCAACACAACTGCGATCAGCACCCAAAACTTTCCGATTACCACGCTCACCACGGGCACCGCGCCGACGTACATCACGACCGCAACCTTGCGAAGCAACAACATACAGGACCTGATTGTGGCGAACGGCTCCGACAACGATATTTCCGTGTTCCTGGGGAATGGGGACGGAACCTTTGTCACTCCGGCTCCGACCTATCCGACAGGATCGGATCCGGTGTGGATCGCGAGCGGGGCGTTTCAAGCGAACGGTAATATTAGTCTGGCGGTGGCGAATGAAAAATCCAACACTGTCTCGGTTCTACCAGGGAAGGGCGACGGGACTTTCGGCAGCGCGACGTCCTACGCTACCGGGAGCGTGCCAGTTTCAATCGTCGCCGGAAATTTCGCTGGTCAGGGCAACGTCGACCTTGCTGTGGCAAACCAGGGTGACAACACGATTTCTCTATTCTTCAACGACGGCACCGGAAAATTCAGTGCGCCTACCGGAGTCCCAGCGCTTCTTGGAACCGGTTCCGCTCCAGCGGGATTGGCAACAGCGGACCTCAGAGGTGTAGGCCGTGCCGATCTCCTGGTCGTCAATAAGAATGCCAACACTGTTTCCGTTTTTCTTAGCAACGGCGATGGAACCTTTCAGCCGCGCACGGACTACGCCACCGGTGTTGCGCCTGTTTACGTCGCGACGGGCGACTTCAACGGTGACGGTGTGCTCGACCTTGCCGTCGCGAACTATACGGACGGGACAGTTTCGATTTTATTCGGTCAGACAGGGAGCAATGGCTCCGCCAGTGGCACGTTTGCGCCCCGCACCGACTACATCGCGGGCACGAACCCAACGTCCATCGCCGTGGCGGACTACAACCTCGATGGGATTCTTGATCTGGCGCTAACCGACTCCACCAGCAACACAATTTCCCTTCTCTTCGGATTGACCGGCGGCACCTTCAACTCGAACTATGAAGTCTCGGTTGGCAGTGATCCTCTCTCGATCGTCACAGCCGACTTCAATGGCGACGGCCGCCCTGACGCCGCGATCGCCAACAACGGCTCCAATACGGCGTCTGTGATCCTCAATGAAACGAGCACCTCCACAAGCTCAACCGGTGGCCAAGGCACTCAATTCCCGAATTCCCAGTACATCGACATCGGCCTAAAAATCAAAGCAACGCCCCGCATTCATTTGGACGACGAGGTCACCCTCCAACTTCATTTTGAGATGACGAGTCTTGCCGGGCAAAGCTTCAATTCGATTCCCGTGATCAATAGCGACATGCTCGACCAAACGGTGCGCCTCAAGGAAAATGAGACGACGGCTCTCGGCGGAATCATGGAACCCTCCGTTACGCGCTCCCTATCCGGGACTCCGGGCCTCGCGGCCATTCCTGGCCTGGGAGCTCTTGCGGCAATGCAGGGGCTCCAACAGCAAGACACGCAGTTGTTGGTCTTGATTACGCCGAGGATGGTATCCCTCGCCCCTCGCAAAGACCATGTTATTTACGCAGGCCGCGGGGGCGCGCCCGCGCCCGGCGGCACCGCAGCCGGGCGTCCCGAACGAGCCTTGCCCCGCGGGGAGCAACAACAACCCGGTCCACCACCAGCGCAAGCGCCGCCACAGGCGCCCCCGGGACCAGGACCGGAGAATCCGCGTCGACCCGATCAGCCGCCGCAGACTTAGTTGAGGGACTTAAGGTGTCGCCTGGAGAACGACCACAGGCTGGTACGTCCGCGGAACAATAGGTTCGGCAATCGCTATCAACTCGCCTTGCTGATTGAAAACTCGCAGGCGGCTCGGTTTCCAGTCACCCGAATCCAGTTGCTCGGGCGCTCCTTCAGGCGCCGTGATCTGCCCAGGTTGAATCTGAGCGAGGGGCAGCTTGAACTTCGAGCCGTGGCGGACTTTTTTCTCGACGATCGGCAGCACGATCGCCTGCGGCAAATCTGCCAGCATTGCTTCGAGGCGTATTACGTGGCTAGCAAGCTTCCCGTGGTTGACATCTCTCTCCAACTCTGCGAGCCCGATGGCCTGATCAAGCGTGAACTCACCCACCGCGGTACGAACAATCTCAGAAAGGTGCGCTCCCGTTCCCTGAATCTTGCCGAAATCGTTCGCGAGCGACCGAATATAGGTCCCGGCTCCACATTCCACGACAAAACGAGCCGTGCAAGCTTCCACGGTAGTAAGGCGACACTCGTACACTTCCACCTCAACGGGCTCGAGCGTCACCGGTTTGTGCTTTCGCGCGAGTTCGTGCGCAGGACGCCCATGAACCTTTTTTGCTGAAAACGAAGGCGGGACCTGCGGAATTTTGCCGACGAATTGCGCCGCCATGGCTTCAAGTTTCCCCGGATCGAGCGCGGGAGCCAGATCCGCGCCGAGAGGTTCGCCATCGGCATCATAACTGTCAGTAGCGAATCCGAACCGCACCGTGCACGCATAGCGCTTTCGCCGCCCTGCATAAAAGCGCGCTAAGCGAGTGGCGCGCCCAAGGGCTAGCACCAGTACGCCTGTCGCAAGCGGATCGAGCGTGCCTAGATGGCCGATTTGCCGGAATCCGACGAGCCGGCGAACGGTTTCGACCACATCGTGGGAAGTTTTTCCACGAGGCTTGTCGATTACAAGTATTCCATCGACCGGAGGAAGCTGTGGAGCTCTGGGCATTGGTTGAAAGGGAGCAGCTCGGCGGCTCGATAAGCAAAAGGCGTTAGCTTTGTTCGGGGCTTCTGACCTTTCGCAGAAGCTCGTCGATGCGATTCCCATACTCCTCTGACTCATCCGCTAGAAACAGAATTTCAGGCGCTCGCCGAAGCTGCAACCTTTCGACAAGCTCGTGCCGGATATAGCCGGCGGCCGCATGCAGACCCTTGAGAGCCTCTGTTCGCTCGGCTTCGTCACCTGCAATTTGAACGTAGACCCGTACGGTGCGCAGGTCCGGCGACAACCGCACTTCGGTGACGCTCACTGGGCCAGCCAGACGCGGGTCTTTCAGTTCACCCGCCAGCATTAGGCTCACTTCATGGCGAATTTCCTCTGCCACGCGCTCCGAACGATGTCCTCCGACGGTCATTACGTGCTGTCCTCGAAGTACTCCACTTCCTGCGAAACCAGATCGCGGCCCAGCAACCGTTCTGACTCCGCCGCGATAGCAGCAATCGATTCTTCCAGATGCTTGCCGTCCCTCGAAATGCTTACCACGCCCACGCGCGACCTCTGCCACGTTTCTTGGTGATCGAGCTCGGCGATAGCCACATTAAAATGCGCGCGCAGACGATCCTTCAGGCTGCGGAGCACTTGCCTCTTATCTTTCAGAGATTGCGCGTCTGCAATATGAATTTCCAAGGTGAGGAGGCCGATTGGCATTTCCGTCCCATTGGTGGAGGCAGCGGGTTAGCTCACGAGCAACTGCAAACGGCGTCTCAAAGGCGGCGAGCATCCGCAGCGTCTGCGGCGCGACCGCGATCAACCACCGTCGCCTCTGGCGGTACCGTCTTCTCCATCTTGAAGCACTCCAGAACATCGGCTACTTTTACGTCGTTGAAATTCGATATGCCCATGCCACATTCGAAGCCCGCGCGAACTTCATTCACGTCTTCTTTGAATCGCCGCAGCGAAATCACGCGGCCCGTGTAGATCACGATGTTATCGCGCAATACGCGCACCTCCGCGTCTCGGCGCACGATACCATCCTGAATGTAGCAGCCAGCGATCATCCCTGCGCCCTTCACGCGGAACGTGTCGCGCACCTCCGCGCGACCCAGATACGTTTCCTTGATTACCGGCGCCAACAGACCGGCCACGGCTTTCTTCAGCTCATCGAGCAATTCGTAGATGATCGTGTGCAGCCGAATGTCGACATTTTCGCGCTGCGCCAAGTCCGTCGCCTTGCGCTCGGGCCGCACATTGAACGCCACAATAATCGCGTTCGATGCAGAAGCCAACAGCACGTCCGTCTCCGTGACCGCGCCGACGCTGGCCTGAATCACTTTCAGCTTCACTTCGTCGTTCGAAAGCTTCGGCAGCATCTCGTTGAGCACTTCCACGGAGCCCTGCACATCGGCCTTCACAACGATGGGCAATTCCTTCACTTCACCTGCGCGCAATTGTTCGTGCAACTGGTCGAGAGTCAGCCGGCCAGAAGAGGCCGTCTTCGCAAGAGAAGCTTCTCGCTGTTTGGCCTGCCGGTACTCCACGATGTGCCGCGCCCTCGCCTCATCGGCTACCTGGAATTGGTCTCCTGCCTCCGGCACCCCTTGGAGCCCGAGCACCTCGACCGGCGTTGAGGGTCCGCCCTCTTTGATCGCCTGTCCGCGGTCACCAAACATCGCACGCACTTTGCCGTAGACGGCTCCTACAATGAAAACATCGCCTACGTGCAGGGTACCGTTCTGCACCAATACGGTGGCCACAGGGCCACGGCCCTTGTCGACGCGCGACTCCAATACAGTCCCGCTTGCCGGAGCATTGGGATCCGCTTTGAGTTCACGCATGTCTCCGACCAGCAGAATCATCTCCAGCAATCGCGGAATGTTCTGTTTCGTCCGCGCGGAGACTTCTACCATTACTGTTTCTCCGCCCCAGTCTTCCGGCATCAATCCGCGGTCGGCCAACTGCCGCTTGACGCGTTCCGGCTGCGCTTCCGGCTTATCGATTTTGTTGATCGCCACGATGATTGGAACGTTGGCCGCTTTCGCGTGGGAGATCGCCTCTTCCGTTTGCGGCATCACGCCATCGTCCGCGCCCACGACCAGCACGACGACATCCGTCACCTTAGCGCCCCGAGCGCGCATTCGCGTGAACGCCTCATGGCCCGGCGTGTCAATGAAAACGATTCTCCGGCCCTCCACGTGTGCCTCGTAGGCCCCGATGTGCTGCGTGATCCCACCCGCTTCACCCGCAGCAACTTCTGTTTCCCGAATCGAGTCGAGCAAGCTGGTCTTGCCGTGGTCCACGTGACCCATCACCGTGACCACCGGCGGTCGCGGCGATACATTTCCCGTTCGCTCTTCCTTGATCTTCTCTTCCTGCGCCACTTCCTCTTCGAACGATACGACCTGCACGATGCCGTTGAAGGCTTCCGCCAAAGTAGAGGCCGTTTGCACGTCGAGCGCCTGATTGATGCTGGCGAACACGCCGCGGTCGAGCAGCGTTTTCAGCAAATCCTTTGCGCGAATATCGAGTTTTTCGGCCAGATCGCGAACCGTGACGCCTTCAGTCACGGTCACCAGCCTCGGCTCTCTCTGGACCGGAGCTACGGGCTCAGCCTGCGCTAGACGTCCGCCAGGACCTACGCCTGGACGGGTTCGGACCGGGTGCAGCTTCCGCTCGCCCTCCGCAAATCTTTTTTCGATGAGTGGCCGGCCCCGTTGCGCCGTCGCGGGAGGTTTCCTCGCGTAAAGCGGCTTGCCCGGCTCGGCTTTCGGCACTCCTGCCAGATTCGGACCTGTCGGTCGCGGACCACCCAAACCGCCCTGACGGGGTCCACTAGGTCCCGCTGGACGGGGTCCCCCGGGACGTTGCGGGAATCGTGACGGTGGCGCACCCGAGCGACCCTGTGCAGCGGGACGGGCCTGCCCGGGCGCAGCCGGCCGGGCGCCAATCGGAGTTCCTGGTCGCACCCCACTTGGCGCACCAGTTCCGGCCACGGCAGCGGGCCTTACTGGTAGCCGCTGTCCTGGTGGTGGCGCGGCGACGGGTCTTGATTGTCCAGCCGCCGGACTAGCTGCCGAAGCTCGAGGTGGCACCGCGGTTGGCGCTTGTGGCGACACGTCGCTTGGTGCGGCGACCGCCGGACGCGCCAGTGTTGCGGCCGGCCGCACTGGAGTCGGAGCCGCTAGCGGCCTTGTTGCCGCGGGAGCTGCTGGTTGGGCTGGTGCGCTTGGCTTAGATGGTGCCGCTGCTGGCGATCCGGGAGGCTGAGCAGCTGCTCCCGGAGCTGTCGGCCGCGGCGGCACAACCGTTGGCCGCGGTACTCCCGGTGGTTGTACTGCTGCCGGAGCCATGCTGGGGGCCGTGGGGCGTGGCATCGCTGCGGGCCCCAAAACAATCGGCGGTCCTGCAGGCTTTGCCGACGCAGCCGGAGCCACGAGAGGACGCGCGGGGCGCGTCTTGGCTGCGGCCGCCTTCGCCACTTTGTCTGCCTCAGCCGCAGCCTCTTGCGCCGCCAATTGCTGGAAATGTCTGCGCACCAGTTCCGCATGCTCAAGATCGAGCGAACTCGAGTGCGTCTTCTTCTCCGTGACGCCAATCTCAGGAAGGAAATCAATCAAGACTTTCGCCTTGATCTCGAGTTCTCTGGCCAGCTCGTTGATTCGTATTTGATTTGGATCTGACATTCGCTGCTTTTTCGGCTCCTATTCGGACGCTTTCTCGTTGTCTGATTCTGACTCGGTTTCGGAATCGCCGCCAGACTTGCTGTCGTCTCCCGACTGGACCATCAAACTCTCCTTCGCCTCGACTTGAGTGGTGGCGTCACCCCCTGCGTGACTCTCCGCCAATTCCACTTCGCCTTCCTCGGACGAAACCTCTTGCTCGCCCTCGGCCCGCTCTTCGACCGAAATTCCCGCTTCTTCAGTACCTTCATCAACCGCCGCCTCTTGACCACCAGCAGACTGAGCCTCAAGCGCCTCGAAGTGCGCGGCCACGGACTGGTGAATTTTCTCCACCATCTTCTCGCCGATGCCGGGAATTTCCACAAGCTGCTCGGGCGTCATGTCGGCCAGTTTCTCCACAGAGGTGATTCCTGCGGCCTCCAGCTTCTCGATCGTCTTCGGCCCGACGCCCTTCAGCTCCCCCAGGGGAGTCCCGGGCGCCGTCAATGCCGCCATTTGCGCTTCGATTTCGCGCCGCTTCTCTTCCTCGCTCTTGATATCGATATTCCAGCCGATCAGCTTGCTCGCCAGACGGACGTTTTGCCCCTTCTTGCCAATCGCCAGCGAAAGCTGCGTGTCCTCCACAATCACTTCCAGCCGCTTTTCTTCGGGCTCGATAATTTGAACGCGTGTCACCTTTGCAGGGCTCAGAGCCTTTTGGGCAAACGCAATGGTTTCTTCGCTGTATGGGATGATGTCGATCTTCTCACCGCGCAACTCGCGAATAATTGACTGCACCCGCATGCCCTTCATTCCGACGCAGGCGCCCACCGGATCCACGTCTTTGTCGCGACTCTCGACCGCAATTTTGGTGCGCTCCCCGGCCTCACGGGCCACGGCTCGAATCTGCACCGTGCCGTCGTAGATTTCTGGCACTTCCATCTCAAAAAGCCGCTGCACCAGGGCAGGATCGGCGCGCGACACCACGACCTGCGGCCCCTTTGCCGCGCGTTCCACCGCCCGAATCGTCACCCGCAGGCGGTCACCCACATTGTAGGCCTCGAGCCGCGATTGCTCGCGCTTCGACAGCCGCGCCTCCGTCCTGCCCAAGTCTACGATAATGTCAGGTCCTTCGAGGCGTTTCACGATGCTGTTCACAAGTTCGCCAACGCGCGTGTGAAATTCGTTATAAATCGTGTCGCGCTCGGCTTCACGTACCTTTTGCAGGATGACCTGTTTCGCTGTTTGGGCAGCGATTCGACCCAGCACATCCGTTGGTTTCGAGTGAACAATTTCGCCTCCCACTTCAATTTCCGGGCTCTGCTTGCGCGCATCGGTAAGCGAGATCTCGCGTAGCGGATCTTGCACTTCCTCCACTACCGTGTGGACCGAATACACGTCGACGTGACCCGTCTCAGGATTGAACTTCGAACGGAGTTCTTCTTCCGTACGGTAATATTTCCGCGCCGCCACCACCATTGCATCCTCGATGGCCGCGACGATGATCTCCGGTTCGATGTGCTTTTCCCGGCTGATCTGCTCGATTGTCTGGAATAGCAGACTCGCCATTTCTCGTCTCCCTAGATCTCCACAACCAAATTTGCTTTGCGTATCTTCGCCAAGGGAACCACGATATCGCGGTCCTTCGACTTCAGCTTCACGCCTCCGTCCACATATCCTCCGAGGCGCCCTTCGAAATACTCTTGGCTCTCCACAGGTTCGTTCGTCCAAATCTTAACGAGCCGCCCTGCAAATCGCTCATAATCCGCTGCTTTCAGCAACTTTCGGTCCAGTCCTGGCGAACTGACCTCCAGCACGTAAGCCGGCCCCGGTACCAGATCCTCTACGTCCAGGATCACACTCAACTGCTCGCTTACCCGCTCGCAATCCTTGTGGCTGATTCCAGCGCCTTCTCGATTTTCCGGACCAGGTAGCCTGTCGATGTAGACCCGCAGTAGCCTTTGCTTGCCGATCTTCCATTCGACGTCGAATACTTCCAGGCCGAGCGATTCCGCCACGCGCTCAGCCGCACCTCGAATCTTGTCCAGGTCCATTCTGTTCCATCTACGGGCTTTACGTCGCTCCGGATGCCGACCGTCTCCGCCGAGAGTCTCTGAAAACGGCGACCAACAAAAAAGTGGGCTCGCGCCCACTCGGCCGTGCGACCTAGATGAAAGCAATTCAGTATAGGTTCGTCAATGCAAAAACGCAAGCCCGGGCTCGACCCGCGAATGCCATACCCAGACCTGCGATAACCCGCAGCCTGTTCAGTCTTCGCAGGGGCGTACCGACAGCCCTCCTCCAATCAGCGCCAAAGGGGTTGCAGTGAATGGAACCGGAGGATCGGACATACGCCTCGTTCATCGCGCACCGCTTGGGTAGCCGATGTTACTCCGGCAAATTCTTCCAATCCGTTATGACCACAGCCCGGCCATTTCTCACAATCGTCGGATAGACAGCGTTGAATCCCTTGTGATCCTTCGGACCGTAATCAAGGAGAAACTTCGGACCCAATCCGAAGTCCATGTTGTGGATAGATTCAAGGCCAGCAATCAATCTCTCGCGGGTCAGGTCGCGGCCCGCTCGATTCAGCCCTTCCGCCAGAACCATCGCATCGACGAATCCCTCGAGACTGACAAAGCTGGGCGGCGCACCACCCATGTATTTGTCGAGTGCCGTTCGATACTGCTGGATGGTCGGGAGATCCATCCGATCATACGGCGGGACCACTTGAGTGATGATCGTGCCGTCGGCGTCTTTCGCCGCCGCGCGAATCAATCCCTCGGTTCCCACAAACGAAACCGTGAGGAATTGCGGCTGCCAGTCGTCGGCATGAGCGCTTCTCAAGATTGCGGCCACGGGCGCGTAAGGTCCCGCCAGGATGACTGCCTCCGGCTTGGCTCCGCGAACCGCCTTCATCCCGGCGGCAACGTCAACCGTGTTGCGCGCAAACGTCCCAAGGGCAGCGGGTTTCGCCTCGTGTTTCGAAAGAGCGCGTTCGACGCCGTCCAGCACAGCCTTCCCAAATGCATCATCCTGATAAATCACCGCAATCTTCCGCATTCCGCGAGCATTCCACAATCCATCCACCTGCTCTCGCGTTTCGTCAAAGTAGGAAGCGCGGACATTGATGATGTCGTGCTTCAGCGGCTCGTAAAGCATCTCCGCTCCGGTGAAAAGCCCGACGACCGGAATTTTCTGCTCCTCGGCCATCGGAACATATTTCGCTGCCGTTGGAGTTCCCACAAAGAATCCCATCGCGAAGACGCCAGACTTGGTCAAGCGTTCAAAACACGCAGGCGCCTTCGCCGGGTCATAGCCATCGTCAAACGATTGCAAATCGATCGTGCGGCCGTGCACGCCACCCTGGTCATTTACGACATGAAAATAAGCGAGAGCGCCAAGCTGGGTCTGCATCCCAAGGAACGAGGCCGGGCCTTCGAGCGCTGAGCACGAGCCAATTAAGACTTTGTCGTCCGTTACGCCTGGTGGGTTCGCTGGTCCGTGCGCACCGGTGACAGAAAAACTCCCGCTCCCGATGAAAAATGCCAGTAGCGTGAAACCGAGCTTGTATTTGCGGATATCCATGTTCAGCACCTCTGACTGATGATGAGAGCGCGCTCAGGTGCTCTACCTGAGAAGCCTGGATGACCTTGAGTCATAATAGGCCGCCCTACGGAGCGCCCAAGGAATGACTCCGCGATATGTGTCCTGTCGAATACGTTCGATAGGCAGGTCGCATCGGCGCTTGGTGCCTGCCGCTGGAGGGTCCAGAGAGGGCGGTGCACTCGCGATTCTGCCGACTCAGGATGCGGCGACGTTGGATTTGACGTTCGAGTCACTCGTGGGTGCGATCTGGCTCTGCCGCGACGCTGCGGTTCCAGCATCCGGGGGCGTTTGCTGGTTGACGACGATGGCGGTCACTGTGGAGCTCCATTGGAGCTTTCCATTGCTGTTGGCGATCTCTTCGACGATCCGCATGAATAAGCGGTCTTTCATAGCCGTTCGCTTGTTATAGTCGACAACGTAGCTAATAGAGAATTCAAGCGAGCCTGCGTTAACGATGAGCGAGACCGTGGGTTCAAGCGGAGGATTCGCGCTTTGGTAGTTTTCGCTGATGACTTCCCAGGATGTTGTAGCTTCGCGAAGATAATCGCCCACCGCCGCTTTGGCAACTCGCAAGAATGTATCTTTGGCAACGTGGCAATCACTCTCAGTGGACAAGACCACCTTGATCTCGTCCCAAATGAAGCGAAATCCCTGCGAATAATTGAAGACGGTCCCTTTTAAGACGGCGCTGTTGGGAACCAGGACGATACGGCCATTGTAGAGGTCGGCGTTGACCCAGTTTCCCGTTTCCATGATGGTGGTGCGAAGAAGACCAATGTCGATGACATCGCCGCGGGTGTCGCCGATCTGAACTCTATCACCTACAGCGTAGAGCGAAGAAAAACCGATAGAGAAGGCGCCGGCGATGCTGGCGATGAGATCCTGCAAGGCGACAGCGAGACCTGCACCAGCGATGCCAAGTGCAAAAGTGAGGCGGCCCAGCCGGTCTTCGAAGAGGATCGCAAGGAAGAGCAGAATTGTGACATAGCCGCAAAAGACGATGAACTTGCGGACCCGATAACGAGCATCACCCTGACTAAAGTGGCGGGGAAGAGTCCGCTCGAGGACGCGAAATGCAGCCCAAATGAGGAAAATGCCAATGATCGCGGCGACGCATTTACCAACAAGCGAAAGGGAGTCGGCCTGCGTCAGCAGGTTGTTCACGCGTTGGACGACGGGTTGCACGACGCGATAGTTTGCCACCAGGAGAGATGCAACCGCCAGCGTTTTGGCGGCAATCTCTTCAAATGCGGGTGCCGCACTGCACTCGTTTTCGTCATCTTGGTGCGCGAGGGGTAGCGAAGCAGGCGGCGGTTCGGGTACACTGGCTGGGTTTGTGGTCTCGATTGTTTCTCATCCATGCGGCCGGACGCGGCGGCCCCACGCGGCCGAGGATATACTTGGAGCGGAAGCTTGACGCTGACGAACATCAAAGGAACAAATCACGGCGGTAAGACGATGGTCCGTGTGCGCCCACGCGGATTCTGTGCAGGCGTGGTGCGCGCGGTGGATATTGTTGACCTCGCCCTGGAAGCCTACGGGCAGCCGGTGTACGTCCATCATGAGATTGTGCACAACCGCTATGTGGTGGACCAGTTGCGTCGGCGCGGCGCGATTTTTGTGGAGTCAATCGAAGAGGTTCCAATTGGCGCGGTGCTGGTGTTCAGTGCCCATGGAGTGCCTCCCCGAGTAAGGATCGAGGCCCAGGAACGACACTTGCGGGTAATCGACGCGACGTGTCCTCTGGTGACAAAGGTGCACCTCGAGGCGCTCAAATTCGCGCGCGAGGGGCGAACGTTGATCTTGATCGGTCACCGCGATCATCAGGAGATTGTGGGCACCTCCGGTGAAGCGCCAGATCAGACTGTGGTGGTGGGAAGCGTGGAGGAAGTGGACGAGCTTGAAGTTCCCGATCCGGAGCGGCTGGCGTTCCTAACACAGACGACATTATCACTTTACGATACACAGGAAATTGTGGCGCGATTGCGCGAGCGGTTCCCGTCGATTGTTGGGCCGGCGTCGGACGATATTTGCTACGCAACGCAGAACCGTCAAGAAGCCGTTGAGGCGCTGACCCGCGAAGTTGAACTGATTCTGGTGGTAGGTTCCGCGAACAGTTCAAATTCGAACCGGCTTGTGGAGGTGGCAAAGCGCGCCGGAGTGGCTTCTAGGCTGATTGAGGACGCGAGCGACATTGATGCTTCTTGGCTCGACGGCGTGAAAACATTGGGGCTGACAGCGGGAGCATCCGCACCGGAGGTTCTTGTGGAGCAGGTGAGCCAGCAGCTTTCAAAGCTGGGATTTACCAATCAGAGAGACTTGGACCTGATTCGCGAGGATGTGCGGTTTACGTTGCCGGCGGAGCTCGCCGCGCAGAGGGCCTAATTCGCGCTGATAGTCTGGATTGCGTAGCAATTACCGAACACGAAGCAAGCACGACCGGTCGCCAGGGGTGGCCGCTGGCAAAAACGTTGGGGCGAGCGTAACAAGACTGAAGGAGTGATGAGTGGCGGTCAAAATTGTCCGCCAAGCGAACTCGATAGCTTTGTTGGGCGTGCCCACCAGCGCGGCAGCGATGTCAGCGGGCCACGAGGCAGCGCCGGCGGCACTGCGCTCCGCAGGACTGATCGACCGGCTGAAGTTGATCGGCTACGAAGTGACTGATCTCGGCGACGACCCTCCCAGATTATTCGAACCTGACGAAGAAAGCCCGCGTGCGCGGAATCTCGTGAGTGTGATTGCCGCCCTGGAAACGTTGAAGCCCCGCGTCGAACAGGCGGTAAAGTCGGCGGCTTTGCCGCTGATCATTGGCGGGGATTGTTCGATCGCGCTGGCGGTAGTCGCGGGAGCCCGGCGATACTATCGAAATGTGGGGCTGATTTATGTCGATCGCCACGCGGATCTGAATACACCAGCTACAACGCCCTCGGGATGCTTGGACGGAATGGTGGTTTCGCATCTCACTGGACGCGGAGCCGCGGAACTGGTGCGTTTTTGGGGTGAGCCTCCCCTGGTGCGAGAGCCAGATTTGGCGCTCTTTGGAGTTGACCGCCTCGATCCGAGTGAAGAAGAGGTCTTGCACCGGGTGCCGCTGCGACGGTACATGGCGGCAGATGTGAAGGGCATGGGTGCGGCCGTGGCGGCACGAGAGGCGATCGAGCGCGTACACGGGAATGCGCACGAGTTCGTGCTGCACTTCGACGTAGACGTGATCAGCGATTTCAGTGCGACGAATTATCCTGCCGGCGGCGGGTTGACGCTGGAGGAGGTGCACGAGGCGTTGGTGATTTTCGCGCAGGAGAAGAATCTGGCGGCGATCGAGGTGACTGCGTACAACCCGGCAAAAGACCCGAATGGAAGCGGCGCGAAGATCGTCATCGATCTGCTGGCAGCCATGCTCGAGCAGCGCCTGGCGGCTCGACGGAGTGCGGCTCAGGCGGCGGAGCCCATGAGTGTCGCGAGCGATGGCCGCGCGGCTACGCGCAAGGATGACGCCGAAACTGAAAGTATGACGCAAACCGCTGCAGGAACTGCCACGGGATCGAAGTCGGCGAGGCAAATTCCCGCCGCGGAACCAGGCGAAGCGTGGTCGTCGGATTCGCTGGACGGAGAACCAGCCCAAGAAGAATCAGAACACCAAGAACCTACGCCAGAAAGATCAGCGCCTGGCGAGCAAGGTTCCTCTGGCGAGAATTCCTCTTCAGGTGACAAACCCACGGAGCACTCCGAATTCGGTGAATCGCAGAATTGAGATTCAGTTCGCGCCCTCTATCGAAATTCCCCCACGTGATTATTTTTGATGTGGACGGCGTGTTGGTGGACACGCGTGGCTCGTTCCAGAGAACAACACTCGAGACGGTGGAATTCTTCACGGGCAAACGAGTGACGCTTTCGGAGTTTCATCGCTGGAAAAATATTCCGGGGTACAACGACGATTGGAAGCTGACCACGGCGTGGGTACGGTCGCTTGGCGGCAATTACGAATACAACGAAGTGAAAGGGAAATTTCTCGAGTTGTACTGGGGAGCAAATCAAGATGGAAATGTGCGGCGCGAGAGGTGGCTGTTGCCGCGGCCGATGCTGTGTCGGCTAGCCCAAAAATCGGAGCTGGCGATCTTTACGGGGCGAATCCGAAAGGAACTCGATTACACGCTGGACCGGAACAGGATGCGGGAATATTTCAAGCATATCATCACGGTGGAGAAAGTTACGCTGCCCAAACCCGATCCCGAAGGGCTGCTGAAAATCTTGGGAGGGCGCGACGCCGCCGACGCACTGTACGTCGGCGACAATGTTGATGATGCGTTTGCCGCGCGGGCGGCGCGAATTCCGTTTGTAGGCGTGCTGCCGCAACGCGGGCCTGAGCGGCGGTTCCGGATTACCCGGCTGCGCGAACTGGACGCGCTGACTATCCTGCCTGAAATCAGAAGCTTGGAACCTTGGCTGTTGCGTTGGCGAACAAAGGGAATGTCGCGGCTGCGACATTCTTCCCTTGGAACCTAGCTCCTCCATCAGAAGACCAGCAGGCCCGGCAGACCTTCCCCGGGCGCTCCGTTGGTACTACCAGTTAGTATTTAACAGGATACAAGTACCATTGCCCGTTAATTCTTTGCACCTCATTCTGTTATGAGCGGCGGGGCCTCTTACCGCCTGTTCCCATGGCGATCAACGCTGACAAGCGAACAACAGCAGCGCGTGCGTTCGTACGCAGCTTGAATATTTTACTCAAGTTCGCGCGCATGTATGACTTCGGGCATCCGCGCACCGCGAAACAGTACGAGACGGCATGGACTGAGCTGAAAACTGCGCTTGGCGACAACGAGGCGGGTTTGCTGCTTGCAGTTTCAGGCGATCAGCTCTTGCTGGATGGAACGCCGCTCGAATCAGCAGCGGCCGAGAAAAGTTTTGCGCGAATGCTTTCCGCGTCGGGCATAGCCAGCATTCACTTCTCGCCAAAAGTGACGCAAGCGAGCCTGGCGAAGTTCGTCCGCGGGTTCCCCACTGGGAGCGGGTCAAAGCCTGGCTTGCTGGCAGAGCAGTTGAAGCAGGCCTTGCAAGGCGACCCGCATATCCACGTGAACGAAGTGTGCTTCGTGCCGGCGGACTCCGCTGTAGCCAAGACAACGGTTGCGGCCCAACTTGCCGCGCGAACGCTGGGATTTACTGCGGGGCAGTCAGACGAGCTCCTGAACGATCCCGAAAAACTCCTGCAATTGATCGTCGCCGCTGAAGGTACAAAGAGTGGCGGCTTGGGGGCGCCGGGCGGGTCTGGCTCTGGCGGGAGCGGCCCGAGTTCAGGTTCGGGCGACGGATCAGGGACCGGCTCGGGCGCAGGAACTGGAGGCAATGGCCCGGGGGGAGGGCAAGGTCAAGGCGTCGGATATGGGCCAGGTGGAGGTTCTGGACCGGGTTGGGTTTACGGACCGGGGCATGGAACGGGAGCCTCGTCGGGATTTCCGGTTGGGACGCCGGGAATCGGGGCTGCCGGCGGAGAAGGCGTAGAATATTCGAGCGCGCCCAATCAAGTTGCAGACGCCTGGGTGGGAGCCTCTGGCGCCCGTCCATCTGGATTCTACTCTGATGCTGGTATGGCAACTGCAGGCGCCGGGAGCGTTCTGGAGGGCGGAGCCATTCCCATCGGCGGATCCGCGGGAGCCGCCTCTCCTGGCAGCGGAACAGCATCCGGCGCTACGGGAAGTGGCGTGTCAGCTGAAGGCGGCGGCGCGGGCGGAACTGGCGCGGGTGTCGACGTTGGTACGTGGAACATTGTCGGTGGGAGCGGCGGCGGCACCGCGCTCGACCCCAATGCCGGTGGCTTCTGGCTGAAGCCTGAAGGCGACGCGTCGTCGAGCTCAGGCGGCGAAGGCATGAATGGGCAAGGAAGCGGCAGCGGATTTAGCGGTCCCGCTTCGGGAGTAGGAGTCACCGGGGCGAACCGAGGAGCGGCCGGAAGCCTTGGCGGTGCGGGCGGCGGATTCGGCGGGGGAGTTCCTGGAGGATTCGGCGGTGGACCCGTAGCAAGCGGCGGCACAGGCCAAGCCTCGCAGGGAAATACCGCACAGAATTCAGCTGCCGGCGCTACGCAGAGTTCAGGGGCAGCGACCGAGAACAGCGCACCAGGACGTGGATGGAATCTTCCGCCATCGGGACCCGGCGGCGGCAGTGGGCCGGCAAGCCGATGGGGCAACGCGACCAGCGGGATTCGCGCCACCCGTTCGGCACGAGGCGGCGGTTCGATGGCCGTCGAAACAGGATTGATGACCCTGCACGAAGACGAACTGCAGGGCATTCTGCAGGTGTTGGCGCAGATTGCGCGCACCAGCGACAGTGCGAAAGACAAGCTCGACCCGAATGCTTTTCAATCGCGACTTTCTACCTTGCCACGGCGCGCGCGCTTTACTGTCAGCCAGGCGCTTTCAGCACTAGCGGCGCAGGCGCCGAACGAAGCTTCCGACAAGCCCACGCTGATGAAGCTGGCTGAGCACATCGCGGTGCGCTTCGCGCTCGAAGCGTATGAACGCGGCGACGTACAAGTGAATACAGTGCGGCAACTCCTGGACGATATGGACCAGGAGTTGGAATCACTTCGCAAGATTTTGGGAATCTACGAAGAGAAAATGGCCCGTGCGGGCATCCAGGTGCAATCCCATGTGGACGTGCTGGCTCAACAATTCTGGGCTAACGTCCCAGAAGAGAAGAAGAAGAAGGTGCTGGAATCGGGCGACGCGTGGTGCGTTCCACCGGCAAAGACGCGCGAATATATCGAAGCTTTGCGGGCGAGGGGCGAGAACGAGACCGCGGATAACACACTGCGAAACTACGCCAAAGGAATAACCAGCAAGTCGACGGAGGCGAGGCGTCAAACGGCGTCGGGCCTGGCGGAACTCGCTTCAGTGTACGCGGCGAGCGATGAGCGCCTGTTCGTGGAAACACTGCGCCAGATCGGCGTGCAATTGGCGGAAGAGACCGAACCTGAGTTGCAAAGCCTGGTGAGTGCCGCGTTCGTTCGCTTTTCGCAGGAAGCCGCCAAAAAACGTTCCTATATCGGCGTGCAGCGCTCGGTGGAATTGATGGACTACATCGAGGCAGAGCGGCCGGGAGTCGCCAAGAACATCCGGCCACGAATCGCGGTGGAAAACCGACTGCCGGAATTCATCGAGGAAGCGCTGCGAACGGGAGAAGTTCCCGGCGGGCTCACAGACCTTCTGCGGCGCCTGCCTGTGCCGTCGTCCGAGCAGATCGCGCTGCGATTCAGCCGCGCCGGTTTCCGCGAAGACTGCGAACTGCTGCTTTCCATGATGCAGGTGCTTGGCCCGGAGGCGCTCGAACATCTCCGCAGAATTCTTCGCGAGGGAGGGCCTGCGGAAGCGATCGACACTGTGGGTATCCTGTCGCGCCTAGATGCAGAGACGATCGAGCAATTGTTGCCGTCGCGGATGAGCGAGTGGAAGCGCTCGGCCCATGATCGCGTGGTGAGACAGATTGCCTCGAGTGGTTCGCCTGAGCGCGGTCGCCTGCTGCTGCAAATCTTCGATCACCTGGACTGGTTGATTCGGCCCCTTGCTGTAGACGAAATCGGCATGAGCGGCGAACAGTGCGCCGACATGCGCCTGTTGCGCATCGCGGAGGGAGACCTTCCAAAGGACGGAACCGCTTACTTGCGATTGAAAGCCATGGAGGCGCTCGGTCGATTGCGGACGGCGGGCGCGGAAGCGATCCTGAGAAAAATCGCCGAGACGCGGAAGGCGTGGCGCTGGGCCAACCCTTCCGAACTGCGGCTTGTGGCGGCTCAGTCCATGGAGAAAATCGATCCTGACTGGGTGCGGAGCTTCGTGCCGCGCAGCGGGCTGAGCATAGCGGAATTTTCGATTGTTCCACTCGACGCCGACCCTGAGTCTTCCGCGATTCGACAGCGCCGTTATCCACGGTTGAGGCTGGAGCATCCACTGCCAGCCACGACCATGAACCTAAAAGAAAATTGCAACGTAGAGATTCCCGAGATGACGCTGGGTGGCGGCGTAGCGATCTGCGAGCAGAGCCTTCATCCCGGCAGCGTGGTCTCGTTCAGGCTGAGCGCAGCGCAAAAGACGGTGAAGGCTCAGACGATCGTCCGCGATGCGAATACTCAGGCACGGGCATTTGAGGTGGTCGAGATGGACCTAGAAGAGCGCGCGAAGCTGCGTAAGATACTGGTTCAGTTCGGCAACGCACAGAAACAAACTACGCCGAAGGAGCGCAACAAGCGCTCCGTGCGGACCATTCTGTCTAATCCCACGTAATCAAGTCTGCTGCGTCGGCAGTATCCCGACCGCCACCAGCAGGCAGCGCAGTAGCCGACCGAATTCCTGTGCGATCAGCTTCGTTGTGATCAGCGGCGACTTGTGGCTGTTCCTCGCCTCGCAGAGAACCAAGGCGAACCGCCATCGACAATAAGACTCCAAAAACCGTCACCCCCAAAAAAGCAAGACCCATCCGTCCCAGCCGAAGCGCAAACCACGCGATGACAGCGAGCAGCGCCGTGATTGCGTATGAAACGAGCGCGACCTTTCGTGCCGGCCATCCGCGCCGCAGCATGAGATCGTAGAAATGCCTCCGGTCCCCGTTCAGAGGCGATGCGCGGCTGCGCGAACGTCGGATGAACGCGAGCGCTGCGTCAAAGAGGGGCAGCGCAGCAGCCAACGCAATAAACTTTAGTGAATTCGCCGTCGCTGTTCCGGACTGCTGCAAAGCGAGAGCGGCCACCGAGAAACCGACGACGGTGCTGCCTGAATCCCCCATAAAAATCGACGCGGGAGCGAAATTGTAGAGGGTGAAGCCAGCAGTCGCACCGAACAGACTCCACGCAACGACGTCGCTTAGCTGGGCTGACGCATTTCGCGCAAAAGTGGCCGCGAACGTCAAAGCAATCGTAGCCGAGACGCCACTCGCGAGCCCATCCGCTCCATCGAGGAAATTCATCGCATTGACGAACACCATCACGACAAGACATGTAGCGGCGAGGTTCCAGACACCATTTCCCGGAAGCGTGCAATGCCACCCAGCGCCCCACAGCGAGAGTCCCGCCACCGCTTGCGCAGCGAGGCGAACGCTAGGTGACAAGCCGCGAAGGTCATCGATCAATCCCGTCGCCCAGACGAGCGCCAAAGCAGCAAAGAAAAGCGGGCTTGAGCCGCGGAAAAAGGACCTCGCCACGCAGCAGCCCCCCGTGAGAGCAAGGGCGATCGCAATACCTCCCAGCCGAGGTGTCTGGCGCTGGTGGATTTTTAGAGGACCGGGCGCATCGAATACGCCGAACCGCGTGCATAGACGCCGAACCAAGGGCGTAACAACCACTGATAAGGCAAAAGCAACCGCGCAACACACAACGGACAAAGGAATCATCCGGTTACTCTGTGAACGAGGCGCTTCACGTGTCGCATTCGTAATCGCGACATCTTTCGCGCTAGTCCGCGCACACCCAATTGCTCGAAGGCGCGGCGAGCGTCGCGAACGTACAGCCGGAAGACGCCGTTGCAGACTTCACGATAAAACGCGGGCTCGAATGAGCCATCTTCAATTTCGCGGGAAATTCGGCGAAAGCGATCGAGAATTGCGCAATTCGCGATCGGAGCCGGGATTTCCCCAAAACCGCTTTCAGCGAGCAATACAGGGCGAACTTCGAGCTGCGCGAGTATGCCGTTTGAATCGAGACTGGCAACAACGACGAGACCCTCCCGCTCCTCCAAATGCGCGGCGAAACCCGAAACCAAGCTGCCAAGACCATAAAAGCAAAACGCCTTGGCGTCTTGAGCCCCGCCAATCAGCTTGGCGCCGCTGATTCGATGCGAATGTGAAGCAGCAACCACATCGAAACCAAGGCCGGCGATACGGTCCATCAGTTCCACGTCTTCGGGATCCGGATAGGATGTTCTCAGACAACCAGCGTGAACGAGGGCCACACAAAACGTCGCGCCGTCTGCTTTCATCAGTTCGAGGGCTCGAAGCGCGCGCGCTGCAGTTGCGGGCTCGACTCCCGCGGAGTCGCGTGTTGCGGGATCGAGTGTCGCTCTCGCCGCGGCCCAGAAACCTACGCGGATTGCACCCGAACCTTGCCAAATGACAACTTCTGGGTCGCTGCGAAGATCGCGCCCTGCACCGATAGCGGTGAAACCGCGACCGTGCGCTGAAATTGCGGCGCGTGTTTGCGTCAGGCCTTCCGCGCCAAAATCGTAACTGTGATTATTCGCGAGGCCGACGACGCGAGCCCGTATGACGTCAAGATAATCCAGGCAATCCGACGGAGCGGAGACGATGTCGCCGAGGCCGCAGAGAGGGCGTGAGGTGAGGTGCTCGGAGCCCAGAGTAGTTTCGAGATTGGCGAAGAGCATGTCCCCACTTCTAATCTCGGGATCTTCATTTACGTCGTGCCCCTGCAAAATGTGCTTGAGGTTCAGGTTTTTCACTTCGTACCAGTCATTGTTCACTCGGCGGAAGAGCAGAACCTGCGAATGCTTCGCAGAGTCCTCGAAGCCGCCTGCCATTGTGATTGCCTGCGTCGCGGTGGTGTAGCCCCTGAGGTCGAATCTTCCGGCAGAATGAACTTGCCCGTTCACCATGAAATAGGGTTTGTTGAAGTCCCTCATCTCCATCGTAACGATGGGATTGTTCAGTACCTTAGCGTATGCTCTTCGAATGGCGTCGAGCGACTCCGCCGTGGTCAAGCCCTCGAGTCGCACATCGCCCACACCGGCCAGGCTCGCATATCCGTCGGGCTGGATATTAATGGTCTGATCGAACTCGGGTGTCAGCGGAAATGTGAGTGTGACGACGTCGCTCGCACAGAGTCGATACCGGTCATCTCGGTGCTGCAGCGCGGGGCGATCGGTGGCGGTCGCGTTTGCGCTTGGAGTCCGATTGCCCGCCTGTCGCAGCTGCATTCCTTCATTTTGCAACGAAGCATTCTCTTGTGCCCCGATTGTGCTTGCAACGATCAAGCCAACGACGACGAGGGTTCCCAATAGGGCGAGGCAGGCGAGCGTTTTGTTTGAGTGCACAAAGAGCGAGGGTAGCGTCATCTCGTCTGTATCCTCGTCTGTCGCAATCCGATTGCGACGCCCCGGCTCCCAAATACGGCCTTGGTAGGATCAACTCGTAAAACTGCGCCCTCAGCTTCAAGGCGCAAAGGACGTAAAGTGGTGCTATCGTTCCCAAGATCCAACACCACTTGCACATTGGCGCCAACGCGCGGCGACTGGGTTGTCCCGACATAGGCGCCCTTCGAGCTCACGTTCAGGGTCCGCCCCCAAGCCTGCCAATTTTGGCCGCTGCGATCGCTCCAACGGAGTTCAGTCCGTAAATTCACGCCGTAACGGACCGCCGCCCGGCGGTCGACAAAGTGTACTTTCGGGCCCCTCTGAAGGGGGCGCTCGCCGTTGAGCTCGACGACCGAATTGGTTCGATTCGACAAAGGATTCTTCGGGGTGAAAGCTATTCGGGACTGCCCGCTCGCACAAGGGATGAAATGTCATCTGTGAACACCCATCAATTTGCCCTAGTAATTCACCGGGGGCGTCACGGGGCGTTTGACTCTAAACGAGGGCTCATTCGGCAGTGACAAATGACTCTGAGGAGGATAGAGACAAATGTCTCTGGTCGGCCTTACGCATGTGCTCGCTGCCGAAAGGGGCGCGCAAAGGAGTCCGCGTAAACGTAGCGGCTGGGGCGGTGCCGGAAACAAAGACGTCGCAAGAACTCGGCCGCAATTTGGCTGAGCACTTTCGGCCAGACAATGAAACGCCGTTTCAGACGGATGCTGAGGGCAATTCTTCCGGGAGAACTGCTGACGGCGGGGGAAATTGCTGCCGGGCTCTGTGTTTCTGGTTCGGGATCAGTCCTGCGCGACTATTGAGCAGACTCTGAACGTGGGTGGCGGAATGGCTTTCTAGTGATATCTTCGAGCGAAGCGTACCCGCGGCGCGCAGAATCGACAACGACGCGCACGCCGGCTTCAGCCCAATCCAATCCCCGCTCGCTGATTGCGCCAATCGCGTAAAGAAGCCCGCCGAGCGCTAGCAGAATCGCGAACCCGAGGCCAAAGAGAAGCTCGGCAGCAAGGAGCTCGCGCACAAAATACATCTGTGCAACCAAAACGATGGCGACGACGACCACAGCACTATTACGAAGCTTTTCTTTTTCCCCCAGCTTCGCAATTAAGCTTTCCAAGTTCCCCAACATAGCTTTCATGTACCCTCACCTACTCTCGAGGCTTTAGATGCAACCGATCCACCAAAGGGCGCGCCTTGCAACTGACTGAAAATCGAACAGATGAGGAGTTTCGCAGAATGAGACTGGGAAAACACTTTCCGATGGACGGAAGTGGACGTTCTGTGATTTTTCTCACGCGTGAAAGACGATTCGCGTCTGCACGCTGGAGGCATTTCGATTTTGCTTCGAGTCTTACCGTGCCAACGGGAGTGCGGCAAAAGCCGTTCCGGATTCCATCGCGTCGATGACGAGGCCGTCGCGAACGAGAAGATGTTTGCCAGAATTTGCAGCTACGCGTTCGCCCGGAACCAGAATATTTGCAAGATTCAACGGGTCGGCTGCAGCGATCATCGCAGTTTCGCCAGTCGGTTCTTGTTTGCGCATTGCGCGCAGAGACTCGACCGCGGCGGCCAACGCGAACTGCTCCCCAAGAAAGCCACTGACGAACCGCCCGCCGCGAATTTCGCCACGATCTTCAAGCCGCCGCAGCGCAAGGAGCAGTTCGCGCCATTTCGGCAGGATGCTTTCGCGTTCGAGAAGCTCGCGAAATACCACACCGTATCGGCGCAGCAACATCCAGCACGTGGATTCCAGCGCGGCAGCGCGATCCGGAGCTTCGCCCGCGAACAGAAGTGACCAGCGTCCTCCGCTGTGCCGCGGCCGCGCGATGCGTCCCGCACCCCGACCCGCACGCCGGCTGGGATCAATCAATGCGCGGAGATTATCGAAATCGTCTGCCGTGATCATTCCTGCGGCAACGAGCTCCCAAAGAGCGGCTTCCACTTCGGATTTCAACTTGCGCGTGGTCCGCACGATGTCGGTAAAGAAAGATGCTCCACGCTGATGGAGGAAACTCAGCACCTCTCGCGCGTTCGGGCTGAGGCTGAGCGACTGATCGGCGGTTACGGCGTTTGGCGAACTCATCCAGTCGGCGTCTTCGCGGACAAAAAAGGTGATCGGCGCCGCACTTGTGGGAATCACGCGGCGGCGAGTGTTCTTCGAGCGCGGCTCTGTTGTCGACGGTTCCTGCAGCGTAGCCGGGTGCGCCGAAAGGCGGCCCCAGCCGACCGCCCCCGTCAAGCACAGACGATCCAGTACTTTTGGATCGTAGTCGGCTAGGCGGCTGCGCAGAATCTGTCTTTCCCAGGCGTTTGCGGGCGCTTCGAAGCCCTGCAATTGTCCGAGGACTTCCAACATCCCTCGTTCGCCAAACAATTGCGTGCCGGGCGCGACATGTTGCCAGCGAACCAGCCAGCGCATGAATTGCGTCGCGCTCACCGGCTGAATTTCGTTGCGCAGTTTGCCGACAGTGAGCCTGTGAATGCGCGCGAGCAAACGACGGTCGCACCACTCGGTTTGATTCCGTCCGACCGCAGAACCGGTAAACTGCCCTCGTAGGATTATTCCGGAAGCTTCCATGCGTAGGAACACTCTGTCGATTTCGGACTCGGGTAGGGCCAGAGCGGTGGCAAGCTCGCAGGCGCTGCACGGCCCGATATGTCCCATCCATCCTGTGCCGAGAGAAAGTAACGCCATTTCGCGGGAGATGTCGGCGCCGATTTCGGGAAGTTCGGAGTCAATCTGCACAGCGGTGAAAATCGTCGCGACGGCTTTGGTTTTTTCCGTTGCCAGCCAGTAGGCTCGATCGCCGACGGTCGCACGCACCGCACGCCGCATCGCGACGAGTTCTGCGAAGTATTTTCTCCATCGCAGAATCGACTCCAGCAACTTCCCCGCAAACGGAGCGATACCCGGATCCAGGGCTTCGGGCACCGCAGTGAGAGTCAGTAGCGTGTCATGAAGCTCATCGGCATTCCGAACGTCCGGCCACGCCTCCTCGCGAACTTCGGCAATCGCCGCCGGATCAAGGCGGCCGACCTCAGAAAGAACAGCTTCAGGGAGTACCCGGCGCATCTCGACCGCGCGCGCGCGCCTCTCTTCCAGGGGCGCGTCGTCTAGATACGCGTAGGGATTCGCATTGAGAATTTCGTGGGAAAACTGCGAGGGCACTGGCGTATCCACCGCGATGCACCGGATGCGCCCATCCCGAATCGACTGCAGGATTTCGCGTAAGCCGTCGATGTCCATCGCTTCCGTGAGAGCTTCGGTCATAGACTCGCGCACCAACGGATGGTCTGGAATCGAAATGTCGCCGACGATATTTTCCTGACATGCGGCGGCTTCGGGAAACACAGCCGCAAGCAAATCGTCGGAGCGCATGCGCTGAATTTGCGGTGGAACTTTCTTGCCCTGGCTGAAGCGAAGCAGGGCCAGAGCGCGGCCAGCAACCCATCTCCATCGCGTGGCAAAAATCGGAGACGCGAGCACCGCTTGCTGCAGTACTGGCTTAGCGGATTCGGGATGAAGGAAATGAAAGACGTCCGCCAGCGGGAAACTGTGCTGCTCGCTCAGTGAAATGTTCAGCCCGTTGTCCGTGGCCGCAGCCTGCAATTCAAAATTGAAAGAACGGCAGAAGCGTTTGCGCAGCGCGAGCCCCCAGGCCTTGTTGATGCGGCCCCCAAAAGGGGCGTGGATTACGAGCTGCATGCCGCCGCCTTCGTCGAAGAAACGTTCGGCGATGACAGTGTGCTGCGTTGGAACGGCGCGAAGCACAGAGCGGCCCGCGACAATGTACTCGGTCGCTTGCTCCGCTCCCGCGTCATCGAGGCCGCATTCGGTTTTCAGCCAATTCACGGCGCCGCGGACTTCATCAGAACTTTGGCGGTCGAATCCGGGGGCAAGATTGGGAACCAGCGAGCTAATCTTTTCGCGCAGATTCGCGAGGCGCTCCGACAGCTCGGCTGTGCGCGCTGGCGCCTCGCCTCGCCAGAACGGCACGTTGGGCGGCGCCCCCTTTGCGTCCTCCACTTGCACCGCACCGCCTCGAACGCTTCGGATGCGCCATGAAGTGTTGCCGAGCAGGAAAATATCCCCGCGCAGGCTTTCGACGGCAAAATCCTCATCCACAGTGCCTACCGTCACGTGTTCAGGCTCAGCAACCACCGTGTACAGCGCATTATCTGGAATCGCGCCACCGCTGGTAATGGCGGCAAGACGCGCTCCACGCCTCCCGCGCAGGCGACCGTTGACTCGATCGCGATGCAGATATGCGGCGTAGCGCCCTCGGCGAGCCGCGATGCCCTCCGACAGCATTTCGACTATGGTTTCGAAATCGGCGCGCGGAAGATTGCTATAAGGATAAGCCCGCCGAACAAGCCTGAACAGTTCCTCCTCGCTCCAGTCTTCTGCGGCACAGGCAGCCACGATCTGCTGCGCGAGGACGTCGAGCGGCGCTTCAGGAATATTGATCTTGTCGAGATCGCCTTCGCGAATCGCCCACACGAGCGCGGCGCATTCGAGCAATTCATCGCGAGTAGTTGCGAAGATGCGCCCTTTCGGCGTAGCGCCGCGCCAGTGGCCGGCACGTCCGATTCGTTGCAGTGCAACGGCTATCGATCGCGGTGAACCGATCTGGCATACAAGGTCGATGTTTCCGATGTCGATGCCCAGCTCCAGGGAAGCGGTTGCCACCAGGGCGCGCAGTTCTCCGGCCTTGAGCTTTGTTTCTACCGCAAGCCGCCGCTGTCGCGAGAGACTCCCGTGATGCGATGCGACCGCGTCTTCGCCAAGCAGTTCGACAAGATGATGTGCGACGCGCTCGGCGAGGCGTCTCGTGTTGACGAAAATCAGCGTCGAACGATGCTGATTGACGAGCTCTGCCAGGCGCTTATAAATCTCGTCCCACATCTCGTTCGAAGCGACGGGACCCACCTCGCTTGGAGGAACTTCCACCGCGAGGTCCAGCACTCGCCGATTTTCCACTTGCACCACGACTGGCTCAGGCCGCCCACCGCCTGATAGGAATTTAGCGATTAGTTCGATGGGCTTCTGTGTCGCCGATAAACCAACGCGGACCGGCGGGCGTCCTGCCAGCGCGTCGAGCCGTTCGAGAGAAAGCGCGAGATGCGCGCCCCGTGGATCGTCGGCAACGGCATGAATTTCATCGACGATCACCGTATCGACGCTACGAAGAATCTCGCGGCTGCGTCTCGCCGTCAGCAGAATGTAAATCGATTCAGGAGTGGTGACCAAAATGTGGGGCGGCCGGTCAAGCATCGCACGGCGTTCATGCATGAGCGTGTCGCCGGTGCGTACGGCCGCGCGAATTTCCGGCATCAGGTAGCCGCGTTTCCCAGCAAGCTGTAGAATCTCGGCAAGGGGAAGATCCAGGTTCTTTCTAATGTCGTTGCTGAGCGCCTTCAGAGGCGAGATGTAAACGACTTCCGTCCGATCCTGCAATTCGCCCGTGAGCGCTTTGCGAACCAGGCGTTCGATGCATGCAAGAAACGCAGCCAGCGTCTTGCCGGAGCCTGTAGGCGCGCAGATCAGAGTCGTGCGCCCGGCTAGGATCTCCGGCCAGCCTTGCTCTTGGGGCTCGGTCGGGGTCCCGAAACGACTGCAGAACCACTCGCGGACGAGCGGATGCGCCCATTCGAGACATGAAGCAGCAGCGGTTGGCAAGTCTTGCGTCATGGAAAGGAGGTACGCCCGAGCGAAGGCTATATTCGTGAATCGCCAAGGCTCCCCACCTATTTTCACCAAACGTGAAGAGCGAATCAAATCGGCGAGAGCGCAGCCAGGCGTCGAATCCAGTTCGGTGTCGGCGTTATGCCGGTCGACCTAATGCGATGCGGATTCGTCAGCAGGGCGCTCGGTCACTCCAACAGGCAGGATGTTGTTCTTGCGCATCAGGTCGTTGAGCTGTGCGACGTCTTGATTAACGATAGCCTCCCAATCCGAATCAACTTTCTGCATCTGGATTCGTAAAAGCTCGCACTGGTCCACCTCCGCCTGTGGGGGTGCCACGTCGGAATCGTCCACACTGTTCACCAGATACGCCAATTGGCTGTTGAGCATATTGCCGTAGTTCAACTGGTCTTCATTCGCCGTGGCTTTGGGTTCGATCAGGCGATTTTCCAACTCGGTGAGTTTTTTGTTCACGCTATCAGCAGCGTCGCGGACACCTTTTGAATTGTCATCCGGACCCACTCTTTTCTGTATTGCTTGAATTTGAGCGCGCAGGTCGCGAATCTCAAGTACAAGCTTGTTGTCCTCATCTTCAAGGTTGCGAAGTTGTGTAGCCAGGGCGAACTGCTTTTCGAGGTCGGCCTGCGAAATCTTCGAGCGTGGATCGGGAAGCACATCAACCGTCGCGGTATAAGTCTTGCCCTCAGCCGTAAGCTTTATTTGGTATTTTCCAGCCAGCGCCAGGACGCCTTCCGGCGGTCCATTGTCGTAAACCGCCCCTGGGACGCCCCGCGGCGGTTCGTACCGCATGTCCCACGCTACCCGATTGAGCCCGGCCTTCTTGGGAATCGGCGGGGTCCCTCGTGGGCCGAAGAACTCGTCAGGCTCCGCCGGCTTTTTCTCTTTGCTCGAATATTTGCGAACCGTCTGGCCCTTGGCGTCGAGGATTTCGAGACTGATCTCGTCCTTTGGCGCAGCCTTGAACGAATAGTCTATGATCACGCCGCTAGGCGGATTTGCTCCGAGCGCGCCTCGCCCATGAAAGAAACCACCTCCACGTGCGCGTCGCGCAGCTGCTGGCTGGAACAGATGCACGGCTTCGTCCAGTTCGCCGCCCCTCAGCTCGCGAAGTGGGGAGATGTCGTCGAGGATCCAGAAGGACCGGCCATGAGTCGCGATCGCGAGGTCATCATTCTTGATGATCAGGTCGTGTACCGGAACCACTGGCAGATTAAGTTGCAACGACTGCCACTTCCCACCGCCATCGAATGAAATCAATATGCCTGACTCGGTACCTGCAAACAGCAGTCCTTTTCGCTTCGGATCTTCTCGGACGACGCGGACGAACGAACCATTTGGGATCCCCTCCGTGATCTTGGTCCAGCTTTTGCCGAAATCGGTGGTCTTGTAAGCATACGGCGCGAAATCGTCGAGCATGTGACGCTCGACGGCCACATATGCCGTGCCCACATCGAATGGCGACGCCTCAATCAAACTCACCTTGCCCCACTCAGGAAAACCTTTGGGCGTGACGTCGTCCCAATTTCTTCCGCCGTCACGGGTAAGGTGAACGAGGCCGTCGTCGCTGCCGACCCAAATTAAATTCCGCTGCACGGGCGATTCGGCTACGGTGAAGATCGTGTCGTAGAACTCGACGCTGGTACTGTCTTTCGTGATGGGACCGCCAGGCATTTGCTGTTTGGTTTTGTCGTTGCGCGTCAGATCCGGACTGATCACCGTCCAGCTCTGGCCCCCGTCGATGCTCTTGAAAAGAACCTGCGCCGCGATGTAGAGCGTGTGTGGATCAAACGGCGACACCGCAATCGGCGCCGTCCACTGAAAACGATATTTCTGGTCAGCCGCTGCCGAACCATCCATCAATACCGGAGAGGGTGTGATGAGATGGGCTTCATTTGTCTCTTTGTTCCAGCGCGTGATGATCCCGTAGTTTCCCCCGGCATAGACGATGCCCGACTCTGTTGGATCCGGCACGATATATCCGCTCTCGCCGCCGCCCACGTCGTACCAATCTTGCCGCCCGATATAACCGTGGTCCGTGCTGCTGGCGATGGCCACCGTCGAGTTATCTTGCTGCGCCCCATAAAGGTAGTAGTGTAGTTGGTTGTCCGCAGCCACGTGGTAGAACTGCGCCGTCGGCTGATTGTCTTCGGCGGTCCATGTGTTCGCCCCATCCACGGAAATGGCAGCGCCGCCGTCGTCGCCTGCGATGACGCGCTTCGGATTCACAGGATCGATCCACAATGCGTGATTATCGCCATGCGGCGGGTGCAGGGTGTCCCACGTCTTTCCAGCGTCAGTCGAACGGTAGGAGCCCACATTCTGGATGTAAATTCGGTCTGCATCCTTCGGATCGGCAAAGATGTGCGTGTAATAGAACGCGCGCTGCAGAAAACGGTGGTCGCCCGTGACAAGCTGCCACGATTCCCCGGCATCGTTCGAAAGGTAGATGCCTCCTTTATCCTTCTCGGCCTCCACCAGCGCGTACACGCGATCCGGTGCGGAATCCGAAGTGGCGATGCCGATTCGCCCGAGCAAAACGTCGGGAAATCCATGCTCCTTGATTTGCGTCCACGTGGAACCACCATCGCTTGATTTGTAAAGGCCGCTGCCCGGCCCGCCGCTGACGATATCCCACGGCTTGCGGATTTCCTGATACATGGCCGCATACAGAACGTGGGAGTTGCCACCGGCGAACGTGAGGTCCACGGCGCCGGTTTTGTCATCCTTGTACAGAACCTTCTGCCATGTCTTGCCGCCGTCCGTGCTGCGAAAAACTCCGCGCTCGGCATTCGGGCCGAACGCGTGGCCGATCGCCGCAACGAAAACCACGTCCGGGTCGTGCGGGTCAATTAAAACCTTCGCGATATGATGCGTGTCTTCGAGCCCGATGTGCGTCCACGTCTTGCCCGCATCGAGCGACTTGTACATCCCATCGCCCTGCGTGATGTCTCCGCGGAGACACGGCTCGCCCGTGCCGACGTACACGATATTCGTATCTGACGGCGCTATGGCGATTGCGCCAATCGACGGATTCGATTCGTGATCGAAGATCGGCGCCCAACTCAGTCCCCCGTTTGTCGTTTTCCAAACGCCGCCAGCCGCCGCTCCGAAGTAGTAGACGTAGGGGTCGCCGGGGATACCCGCCACCGCCTCGACGCGTCCGCCTCGGAACGGGCCCACGAGCCGCCATTTCATTCCATCGAGCGAGCCTTTCGAGAGTGTCTGCGCTCCAGCCGAGGCAGCCATGAGGGCGAGCACGATCAAGCCGACAACTTTCGCCATGCGAAACATCGATCAACCTCCAAATGCGCCTGGATTCTATCGCGACGCTCGCGACCAGCGAGCCAATTTCTGCATCTGCCGGCCCTGCCTCCACAAAACAGGCTTTGCGGTCATGTCATCGAAGACATACGTCCGTGTCAGCATGAAAACGCAATCCCGCCTCCGGTCGAGTTAACCCGTGTGACATCAACGCCAGCTGTTCGGCGTCAATCATGCTCTCGTCAAATGCGCCGAGCCGCCGGCGTGGCTGCGTATCGCGTGGAAACCAGGTCGTTGGCACTTTACTTTATTAAGTAAAGTACTTTACAATCTCTAAGATTCGGCCTAGAATCGCCGCTCGAACACAAAGGAGCTCACTATGTTCAAACGCGTACTCGCTATCATCGCCATCCTGTTTTGCACCACTCTTGCCTGGGCCATTCTCGGAAGCACGATTCTCTATCGCACTTACTCGCTCGACCCCGTCCTTCGCAGCCGCGTGAATTCCACTTGGGGCACCGAGCAGTTGCAGGCCGCCCCTACCGCCACGTACACAGTGGGTTCTTTTCATCAAGTCACTTCCGAAGAGGATGGAAAGCAGGTCACGCGAACCGTCGAACAACACGAGATCTCGCTCGACGTTGACAAAACTCGCGCTAGAGCCGATCTGCATCTCGATTACCGGCGCAAGGGTCTCTTGTGGTACAGCACATATCGCGTTCACTTCCAGGGGAACTATCAATTCACAAATGATGGCGCTCAGCCTCGCCATGTGACCTTCACGCTGCATCTGCCCTCCGAGCTGGCCATCTATGACGATATGGCATTCACGATTGACGGCAAGCCGGTTGCGGTGACGAATGACAAAGACGATGCCTACGCAGGCGCGGACGTCCCGCCACATCAAACCGCATCCCTGGGCGTCGAGTACCGTTCTCAGGGTCTCGGCAGTTGGCGATATTCGTTCGGCAATTCCCTGAATCAGGTCCACGACTTCGAGCTTCTGGTAGGCACCGATTTCGCGGGCTTCGATTTCCCGGAAGGCACGCTTTCTCCCACCGAGGAACATCGCACGAGCGCAGGTTGGGATCTCGTCTGGAAGTACAGGAATCTTGTCTCCGGCTACCAGATAGGACTCGACATGCCAGAGAAGTTGCAGCCAGGACCGCTCGCCGGGCGCATCAGTTATTTCGCGCCAGTCTCGCTCCTGTTTTTCTTTTTCGTGCTATTCATGCTCACTGCCCTTCGCGGCATCGAGTTCCATCCCATGAACTACTTCTTTTTGGCCTGCGCGTTCTTCTCGTTTCATCTGCTGATGGCCTATTTGGTGGACCGGATTTCGATCCATCTGGCGTTTGTAATCTGTTCCTGCGTTTCAGTCTTTCTTGTCGTGAGTTACCTGCGGCTCGTCGTCGGCATGCGGTTCGCGGCGGTGGAAGCCGGCCTGGCACAGTTCATATATCTGATCCTGTTTTCCTATGCCTTTTTCTTCGAAGGGTTCACTGGCCTCGCCATCACCATTGGCGCAATCATCAGTCTTTTCGTCGCCATGCAGTTGACCGGGCGCATCCGCTGGGCCGAAAAGTTTTCCGCAGGTACAATTTCACCCGCGGGCCTGCGCACTTAGGTGGACTGATCGATGAAACTCTCGGCTTGACCCATGGTAGTACTCCCGTGTGCTCTCGGAGGAGGCGAACAAAAATCTAATCGATACAACTTCACATTCAAAAATCGAGATAAATCACTGAAGACAGGCAGCATGCCGATTTCTAATCGATACAAAACGGCTCTTCTGCTTCACTTTTATTTCGCCTCCCGAACCGCTAGCTCGTCTTCTGAGCGCGCAATCACCGCGCAGGCCAGGCAATTCCCGATCACGTTGATCGCCGTGCGCGCCATGTCCATCAGCGCATCGATTCCGAGGATCATAAAAATGGGCTCAGTGGGCAGATGAAAAGTAGCAGCGGTCGCCAGCAGCACCACCACAACTGCGCGCGGCACTCCCGCAACACCTTTGCTCGTAAGCATCAACACAAACACCATAAAAAGCTGCTCGGTCCACGACATGTGGATCCCCGCAACTTGCGCGACAAAAAGCGACGCAACCGCCAGATAAAGCGTCGAGCCTGCCAGATTGAAGCTGTAGCCCGCGGGAATCACAAAAGCAACAATGCGTCGCGGCACGCCGAATTCTTCCATGCGTTCCATGGCCAGCGGCAAGGCGGCCTCCGATGAGCTTGTTGCGAATGCAATCGTGGCTGGCTCAGCGATCGCTTCCCAAAAGCGCCGCACCGGTATGCGAAAGAAAATCGCGATCGGCGGCAACACGCCAAACAGAAAAATCGCTAGTGCCGCATATCCAGTAAGAAGCAACTTCGACAGCGGCAAAAGAACCGCTACGCCCAGATGGCCCACCGTGTAGGCCATCGCCGCACCCACACCGAATGGCGCGAAGTACATCACGATGTTCGTGAACGAGAACATCGCGTCTGTTAGCGACTCGCAGAAACTCAGCATCGGTTTGCGCTTCGCCTCGGATATGCGCGCGAGCGCGATTCCGAACAACACTCCGAAAACGGCCACCTGCAAGACTTGATTCTCGGCAATTGACTTTGCGATGTTCTCCGGAAAAATGTGGAGAACAAACTCGTCCCAGTGAATCGGCGCTGCCGGTTGCGCCGCTACGGAGTTCGCCGTGACGGAGCCCGATATCCCCACTCCAGCGTGGCTCAGATCAATCGCTGCCACACCAATGAAGAGCGCAATCGTGGTGACCACTTCAAAATAGAGGAGACTCTTCCACCCGATTCTTCCCACTGCTTTCAGATTCCCGTGGCCCGCAATTCCCGTGATCAGCGTCCCTAAAATGAGCGGCGCGACGATCACTTTAATCAGTCGCAGGAAAATGTCGCTCAGTATGCGCAGATGCTCGGCCACGACGGGACGGTCGAGTCCGATTTCCGTTCCGAGCAGCATCGAGAAGAAAATCCAATAGGTAAGCGAGCGCCGCCACCCTCCCGCCGCAATTGCCGCCAAGCCAGCCCAGCGAATCGCAGCGATCCACCCGTGTGCGCCGAGAAACGCTTGAAGAACAGCGCCAACGAAGAAAATCAGGAAACCGACCGTTGCGATCGCAGGAAAACGGCGAGGCGGTTTGTGTTCGGTCTTTAGATCCATTTCCGTCAGCGAACCGCACAACCCTATAACGAAACGTGCGCCGCCTGGTAGCGTAAGACATCAGAAATTCGACGAGACTCGGACAATGATTTGACTTCCCGATGACACTTCTCGCCGCGAGCGCTCTTAGGTTGTTATTCGGCCACGGTTTTCAATTCAAGGGCTGAGGAGCGTTATGGAAAAAACTGAACATTTTATGAATCGGAAAGTAAATCGCCGGTCGCTTCTGCGGAAAGGAGCCATGGCTGCGGGCGCCGCGACGCTGGGCGCAGGTCTGATGGCGGGAAAGGCGTTGGCGCTCAACCAGGATGAAGATGCCAGGCGGGAACCGACGAAAGGCGACATCGCAATTCTCCGGTTTCTCGCCGCAGCGGAAATCCTCGAATCAGACCTGTGGACTCAATACGCGGAGTTGGGCGGCATCGGCGACAATCCGCCGATCGAGATCGATCCCAACCAGTCCCTCAATCCTTATCAAGTGGCGCTCTCCAATCTCGACCCCGACGGCCCGCAATACATTTCCAGCAACACGCTCGATGAAGAGAGTCACGCCAGCTTCCTCAACGCGTATATCCAGTCGAAAGGCGGCCAGCCCGTAGACCTCGAGCCGTTCCGAGCTCTAAACGGAAGCACCGCGAGCGGATCATCGGGAATGAAGCGTCTGACGAACCTTACGCACCTAAATGTCGACACAAGCTGGTACGTGCGCTACCGCAGCACGACCAATCCCGATTTCGGCGCCACCTTCCCGCAAGCCATCACGTTGAAGAACGTCACCGCGATTCCACGCACCAACAACGATTTCAATGGCGCCGCCAATCCGAATTTTCCAGGTAACGACCACATCCAGGCAATTGCTAACGTCGCTGCCTTCCATTTCGGAATGATCGAGCAAGGCGGCTCAAGTCTTTATTCAACGCTCAGCCGAAAAGTGAGCAGCCTCGAGGTTCTGAAAATCACGATCGGCATCGGTGGCGACGAAGTGGCTCACTTCCTAGAATGGGTGGATTTCGCGGGCAACGGAGTGCAGCAGCCGGTCGCACCCTTTACAGACAACATATCCGGCCTGACTTTTCCCGATTTCTTCAACAACCCGCCGCTTCAACCGCCCAACCTGGTTCAGCCCAGCCTGATTTTTCCCGTTCCGTGTGAATTCATCAGCCCGGATTTGCCGCACTGCGCGGCAATCCGTCCGAGTGATGATCGATTTGCCGGCGCCCAAGCGGCTGTTGCTGCGCTGACGAACGATGGCCTCTTCACCGGGCAGTCACCGCGGTTCTTCGAGGTGCTTGGAGAAATGGCAGCGGACGCAGACGCTGCCAGACGCGAGTTCTGATCGAAAGTCAAATCTCACAGGTTGACTTAATGGCCCGGCTTTCCTGCCATGTAGGAAGGCCGGGCCATTTTGGTCTTTTGCGTTTCAAAATTCCAACGCAACCGGATTGAAACTGGTTCTTGTCGCGATGCGAGGCACGATAGACTCGCACGATGCCAAAAATTGACCGCCTCGAATGTTCTCGTTGCAAGGCCAAGATTCCTGCTGACGGTCCGCAAACGCTCTGCCCCAAATGTGCAGGAGCGCTCTATGTCCGCTACGATCTTTCGTCTGCGCGCGGCATGGACACCCGCGACGCCATCGCAAAGGAATCCACCCGTGCACCATGGCTCGGCATGTGGCGTTATCGCGCCGTGCTTCCTGATGTTGAGCCGGTGACGCTCGGCGAAGGGTGGACACCCATTTTACGCAGCCGACGTTATTCCAACGCCTATGTAAAAGAAGAAGGGGCGAATCCGACGGGCTCATTTAAGGCGCGAGGGCTGGGGCTTGCCATAACGATGGCTCGGCACTACGGCTTTCGCAAAATCGCGATCCCATCTGCTGGAAATGCGGCAGGAGCGTTAGCGGCATATTGCGCCGCCGCTGGAATCGAAGCGTACATCTTCGTTCCCCGCGATGTGCCGTTTGCAAACTACGTCGAGGCGGTGGCGTATGGCGCACACGTAACTCTAGTCGACGGCTTGATTTCCGATTGCGCCCAAATTGTGGCTGAACGCAAAGAGAAGGAGGGCTGGTTCGATATTTCCACGCTGAAGGAGCCTTTCCGTGTAGAAGGCAAGAAGACCATGGGATATGAACTGGTCGAACAACTTGGCTGGGAGTATCCCGACGCTGTTTTTTATCCGACAGGGGGCGGAGTAGGGCTGATTGGGATGTGGAAGGCGTTTGCCGAATTGGAGGAACTTGGCTGGGTGAAACCCGGGAAGAGGCCGCGCATGATTGCGATTCAGTCAGCGGGTTGCGCCCCCATCCCACGAGCCTTCGCGCAGGGCGGGAAAACGAGCGAATCCTGGAAGAATGCATCGACCTTTGCTTCCGGGCTGCGCGTCCCGAAGGCCTATGGTGATTACATCATCTTAGAGATCCTGCGCGAATCAGGCGGCACAGCGCTGGCCATTTCTGAGGAGGACATCCTGACATCGCTCAAGGATTGGGCGCAGAACGAAGGAATCTTCTTGTCGCCGGAGGGTGCCACAGCCACCGCGGCTTATGATCGTTTGCTGCAGAATGGGTTCTTAGAAGACAGAGATCGAGTCGTGCTCTTCAACACCGGAGCCGGGTTGAAATACGTAGATGTGATCGCAGAAGCAATGAAGATTGCGCTACCTCAGTGAGGGAAACGCCAGCGCTACGTATGTTTTCGAAGCTCCGCGTTAACGGCCCAAAAGTGAAGTTCGGACCACACGTAACGCGCCGCTTGCCGCTAGAAAAGCCATAGAACCCGCCGCAGCCGTTCCTCCTTCGCCGCCGTTGGCCTTATTCCATTGTTCGCGCGATATCGCCTGTACAGGCTGCAGCTTCTTCTTTTCCAGGGATGCATTCGCCTCCCTTACATCCTTAGCCACGAAGTCGTCAAACTGTTTCGCAACGTCATCGAGTTCGCGCTTCAACGAATCGATGCGAGCCACCTGGTAGTCGCCGGGACGTCCTTCATAGAAGGTTATGTCGCCATACACGTCCGCCGCTTTTTCGCGAATCCGCTCCTCGCCAGTGATCGCGCCACCTTCCCTAGTGGCAACGATTTTCTTGCGCAGCGTGTCCGCCTGATCGCTCAGACCCGCCAGAGTCTTTCGAAGCGGATCATCTGCCGGAAGCTGCGATGCGCGCTGCACCAGGTCCTGACGAACGCCGTTGATCCGGTCCACATCGAAACTCATGTCCGCTAGCAGTGCGTACGCACGCATAGAAGCATCGAACTGTTGTTTCCGATCTGCGACCGTAAAATTGGCGCGGCGATCGAGGCCAATCACCAGCTGCGTGCTATAAGTCCGGTCACCGCGAGTCATTTTCACCGTGTATGTGCCCGGGACGACACGCGGACCTTGTGCCGCTCCGAATGCTGCGGATGCTGCCGGAGGAACATGGGGTGCCTTCAATTGCATCGACCAGTAGACGCGCGTAAGCCCGCGACGGCTGCTTGCTGGCACCGTATCAACCACCTTGCCTTGATCATCGAGAATTTCAATTTTCATGCGCCCGAAAATATGGCGCCGTTTCTGATAGTAGGTGATCGCCGCGCCGTCGGGCGGATTCGCCCCCATAAACGTGGCATTCCCTTCGGCCCACCCGCCATATGCATTGAGCCGCTGCTGCACAGGACGGCCCGCGACAAACACCGCATCTTGAGCGAGGACATCTTGCGTGAGGTTCCTCAGCGGAGAAATGTCGTCAATGATCCAGATCCCGCGGCCGTGCGTCGCCAGCACCAAATCCGAATCGCGCGGATGCACGACGATGTCGCGCACTGGAACAGCTGGAAAGTTCCCGCCTTTGTACTGTGCCCATTGTTTGCCGCCATCGAGCGAAATCCACAGCCCGAATTCAGTCCCGAGGAAGAGGATATCCGGTTTAACAGTATCCTCCTTAACGACATGGGCAAACCCGCGTACGCCGCTGCCCTGAGCGACGATTGGCGCCCACGTCTTTCCGTAATCCGTCGTCTTGAATACATGCGGGTCCATATCACCAAATGTATGGCGATCGAACGTCGCATAGGCCACGGCAGGATCGAAGCGACTCGCCTCCACCCATGAAACCCAGGAGAACTTCGGCAGTCCAGGAACGTTGCCAACCACGTTGGTCCAGTTCTTCCCGCCATCGCGTGTAAGCTGCAAATTTCCGTCGTCTGTTCCGACCCAAATTGTGTTGCCGTCTTTCGGAGACTCGCTGATTGAATAGATGGTGGTGTGAGTTTCCGCATCGGAGTTGTCCACCGTCACACCGCCCGATTCTTCCTGCTTCTGCTTTTCAGGATCATTCGTGGTGAGGTCAGGCGAAATACGGTCCCAGGTCTGTCCGTGATCGCGCGAACGAAAAAGGAACTGCGCGCCGATGTAAATTGTGCCGGGATCGCTCGTACTCATGTGCATCGGCGTATTCCAGTTGAACCGCAACTTGCCTTCGCCGTAATTGGGCTGCGGCTTGATGTTGCGGGCTTCCATGGACACCCGATTTACACGCTCGATTTCTCCACCCTGTGATTCGGCGTACACATAGTTCGCGTCTGCGGGGTCCGAAAACGCGAAGAAACCGTCGCCGTTCGGGAAGGGCGTCCAGCGACTGTTGCTGATACCGCCCGGATACGCTGAGTCGGCCATCCACACGCTGTTATCCTGGCAGCCGCCGAAGACATGATAAGGATCATCCATGTCCACGCTGACATGATAAAACTGCGCAATGGGAAGATTGCCAGCCTTCCACCAGTTGTTCCCGCTGTCGTAGGAATACCACACGCCGCCATCGTCCCCGGCAATCACATGGTTCGTATTTTCAGGATTTACCCAAACATCGTGAAAGTCGCCGTGCGCGCCTCCGCCAATTCCGGCGAAGCTTCTTCCGCCATCATTGCTGACCACCAGACTTAGGTCCGGTTTGTAGATCTTGTTTTCGTCTTTCGGGTCGACGATCAGATTTGCAAAGTAGAATGGACGCCATACCATCATCTGGCTGGCGTCGCGGCGCTCCCACGTCTTGCCAGCGTCGCCCGAACGGTAAAGCGCACTGTTCGGCGATTCCACAAGCGCATAGACGACTTTCGGATTTGACGGCGCAATCGTAACGGCAACGCGGCCCCACGGTTTCGGGGGCAGGCCCTGTGCGCTCTTTTCGTCGAGTTCGGCCCAACTCGCTCCACCGTCGGTTGTCACGAAGAGGCCGCTCCCGCTGGGAGCCATGGCGTTCTCCCCACCCGAGCGGAACGTCCAGCCCTTGCGCCGGAAATCCCACATACCGGCGAAGATTGTTTTCGAATCGGCGGAGCTCATCGACACCATCGAGCATCCCGTCGACGCGTTGGGCCCTTTCAGGATCTTCGTCCACGATTTGCCGCCGTCGGTGGTTTTGTACACTCCCCGATCATCGCTATCGCTCCACAATTTACCCGGAACGCAAGCGTAAACGACGTTGCCGTCTTTGGGATCGATCAGGATCTTCGCGATGCGCTCGGAATTTGCCAAACCGACGTTTGTCCAGTTATCGCCTCCGTCCACAGATTTATAAATTCCGTCGCCGATCGACGTGCTGTTGCGTGTCCACGCCTCGCCCGTGCCCACCCAAATTGTCTTGGGGGATGACGGATCAATGGCGATGGCACCTATCGACTGCGAGGTCTGCTTATCGAAGATCGGCTTGAACGTGGTCCCCCCGTTCATCGATTTCCACACGCCGCCGCTGGCCGCGCCTATATATACAGTGAGTCGCCCATTTTCCTTCACCGCTGCCAGCGAAGTGACGCGCCCGCTGATTTGCGCCGAGCCGATGTTCCGCGCGCCGAGTCCGGAAATAGAGTCCGAATCGATCTTCACGTCCTGCGCGTGCGCCGTGAAAATCGGCGCGAGTGTCAGCCCAAGAATCAATAAAGCGATGCAACAAAGACGCTGCTTATTCATTGCCGAAAACCTCGGTGTGGAATGGCCAGCGAAGATCGAGCTTCTCCAGGGATTTGTACAAACATTTGCGGCCCGAAGGTTCAATTGCCACCGGCCGGCTTCGAGCCAGGCTTCGGCGGAACAGAGAAAAGCGAATCGTCGAGCGGCACATTGATTTCCACCTTCTCGACGGTGAATCGGATCCGATTTTGATCGCCTTTTTGCCCACTCTCGAACGCGAAGGGGTAATAAACCCCATTCACCTTCTCGTAGTCCCCGTAATACGTTTCGTTTTCCTGAATCGTCCCGCGAATCGTGGTTTGCGTTTCAAGCTTCAACTGCATGAACGAATCCGAATCGATGTAGTAGATTCGAATGTCTCCATTCTTCATCGTCAGCTTTACCTTGTAACAATCCGTGCCTTCCACCGAGTCATGCCCTACCAGTTCCGCCTTGTGTCCCTTGTCCCGGTAGTCCACGAGAGGCCCATCTACATCGGCGGCCACTTGCAGTTCCTTCGAGTCGTCATCCGACATCAGTTCTGCGTCACGGCGGCCACTGAAAGGATTCACCTGCCACGCAGTCTTGCCGTCGTAAGCCTGCACCTGCGCCATGTTCTGGATGATGAACTCCTCGCGCACTCGGTTCGCGCGCTTGTTCACCCCAACGAACTGTGCCTGAAACCCGCCCACCTGCACTTTTCCGGTCTCTCGTATGGTCTCGACGGCTTTTAGTTTATCCATACCGCCCAGCGCCTGGACATTCTTCGCAATCACCTCATCCACGGTTTGCGCACGTAACAGCGGCGCAGCCAGCAAAATGACGAGAATTAGCGGAAGTTTGCGGAACATACGCGTGGCTCCTTGGCTCTTAAGCTTCACCTGGTATCAGCTGGCTGGAACGCTGCTCACCGGCCCTACGATCGGCAGCGCCCGTAACAGACACACCCTGATCCTCAGACGCAGGCCACTGAGTTTCGATAGCACACTTGTAAGCCAAATACCTCAGGAAATCAAGCCGCCCACGGCGGCATTCCCTAGAGGCGCTTACCGGTTATTTCTCGTCGAGTTTCCTTCCGGCGTCCAGGCTGTCGAAATTCATAATGGTGTTAAGAACGAGCGAATAGCTGCCGATCGTTTCCCCACGATAGACGGGGTTGTTCGAAAACAAAATTACGTGTCCAGAACCGTTTGGCACGTCAATGACGGCGGCGTGCTGCGCGATTTCGTTCCCGCCTTCCACCAGCCCCGAAACCTGTAAATCCTTGTTGTCGGCGTACCGCAAAATTACTCGCGGCCGATTTGCGGGAGGAATGACGACAATCCCGTTGCGTCGCTGATCCCCTGTCAGCGGCTGCGCCTGCCAAACTTCCGCGTGTGGTTCTTCCTCGGGTTCAACCGCTGGACGCCCGGGCGTGAAGTCGGGATCGCTCGGAGTTCCACGACCAGTCGGTCGCTCGGTCTGTTCCGCGCCCAGACGCCGGAAACCGCGAAATCCCGCCATACTTGACAGATCGAAAACGGGACCATTGTCGCAGTAAACCGAAAGACTATCTCCGAATCCATACGCGATCGGGCTCGCTCCATCGACGAGGCGGGTTTTGAGAATGCTGCCGATAATTTTCATCTTCCCCGGGCGGTCGACGGAAACACCCCGCGTAAAGCCCAGCGAAACAGCGAAGTTTGAGGTATCCATCGCTGTGACGAGAACTCCTCCTTGCCGGACGAAATCGTGCAGATGCTCCAGTCCGTCGAGGCCGAGCCCCGGGCGCATATCGTCCGTTGAGTCATCGTTCTTTCCCAGGTTCGGAGTCTCCGGCGTGTTTTTCCACGGCAGCAGATTACCCCATTCTGTGGGCCAGCCATTGATTATCGCCTGAGGGTCGCCACGCCCCGTCGGAGGGAACAGGATGACGTCGTATTTCTGTCGCAGATCCCCTTCGCGCGAAACGGTCTGCGTGCTGATGTAATCGTACGGGATTTGCATCCTGTCCAGTGCCAGCCGCCACCAGCCTTCTAGCTGCGTGCTCTGCCAGGTGTGCAGAAGCGCCACTCGGGCAGCACGCACCGCATGCGTTTTTACCTTCGGAGCCACATCAAGACTCAACACCTGAATGCCCAGTGACGATGCCGCGTTTTGCAGATCGGAGACGTTCGCGTTCTTAATGATGAATGAGCCCCGATTGAATTTCTGTCCTGATGACTCAAACGGTTCTTCGGCTGCTTCAATCGAAAGATCCTTGAGCTTGTAGCGCAGGGTTGCCAGTTCTGTATCGCCGGTCGCGTTGATCACAAATGCCGCACCGCTTCCGCTGACGCCTCCGGAAGCTTTCACATCAGTGACACTTTCCATCGAAACATCGAGAACCTTCTTGTCCACGACGCGCGTGGCGCGAACATTGAATAGCTCCGGAAATGTCCACGCAGTGTCGTCATAGGGGGTTTTTTGCGGATCCTCGGGACTCCAGTACTGATAATCGAGCAGCGCGTCGGCGATGCGTGAATATGGCTGATCCATCCGCACGATATAGCTTCCCGCGACAAATTGGATTGTCTTCGGTTCAGCTGATTCCTTTTCTTTCGCCTCCGATTCCTTTTTCTGAGAGTCAGCGTTCGAGCCCGCTTGATCCGCGGCTTTCGCGTCCTTGGAGCCCTCATGTTTCTCTTTTTTTGCAGGGAGGGTAACGGTGAAAGCTTCCTTGGCGCGCGAAATTTCCACGCCCTGCATCCTCAGAATCGAGAGTAGTTGCGCCTGAGCTCCGGTTCTCGCATCGTCTGCCGGGAAAACGTACGCCGCTGGGCCCTCGTTCGAAGGCTTCAGCACTGACCGCTTCGACTTGAGATAGAAATTGCGGAGAAACAGCACCTTGTTCTCATCGAAGTAGTGCAGCGATGTCAGCAGGCCGGTTTCTTCGTAGTTATTGTTGTCGCGTTGGGACCACTTCACCTTAGGCCACGGCGGATTCTGACGATACCACGTCCGCGAATACTCCTCAGGATCGAGCGTGTGCTCTTCCGTGTCTGCACCGCCATTCCCGTAGGTTTCGTAAAGCCGGCTGATTCCGTTGTGAGTGGCGGCGATAAACATCAGATAACCCGGCGACCACGTATCGAAGTCTCCGTGCGTGAATACCCCAGGCATACCGAAGGCGGTCATGTCCGCCACATTCCGCCAAGCGATCATTTCCCACTCGTTCGTAAGAATCGGATCAAGCCACGCGTTGAACGGGCCGTCGCCTGCGGTATTGTCATAAAGGAATGGCACTGACTCGTGCAGGTCGTGCAAAACCTGCGCCTTCCACGTCACGTATGTGTTCAACACGTTTTGCGTCAGCTTCAGAGTCATGCCCATTGCGTCGCGATTGTTGTCATGCGCCACGTAGTGACCCCAGTAAACGAGTGGCGGCCAGTTTTCCTTGGGATGCGCGAGATGCCAGCGATAAATGTCCACCATACGATCGCGGCCATCCACTTCGACGACCGGCGTAATCAACGTGATTACGCCGTCGCGGATGTCCGAAACGTATGGGCTTTCATCCACCGCAAGGCGGTAGGCAAGCTCCATCAGCGCCGTGGGGGCGCCGGTTTCGGGCGAATGAATTGTCCCGGTAATGTAGTAGACGGGCACCGACGCCGAAACGAGCCGATCCGCCTCTGCATCATCCAGCTTGATCGTGCGCGGATCCGCCAGTTTGGCGAGACGTGTTCGATTTTCCTCCAGATGCGCGAGATTCGCTTCCGATGAAATGGCAACCGCAATCATCTCGCGCCCTTCTTCCGTGTGCCCGATCGAGAAGACCTTCACGCGCGGACTGGCTTTTTCGAGCATGCGCATGTACTCGTACACCTGACTCGAGTAGGGGAGAATTCCGGGAGCACCCGCAACGTCGCCCAGCACAGCCTTCGGTGTCGGCACACTTTTCGAGGCAGGCAAATAATCGACGAGCGGTGACGTGAACGTCGGGTCCGTTGTGTATTCGTGGATCTTTTCCGTGTAGGCCTCATCGACCGGCTGTTTTGGGTCCCGTCCGGGACGGCTTCCGTCGGCCGCCAGCTGCGATGCCCCGGCCAACAAACTTAGGCAAACAGGTAGGAGGACGAGAATCGCTCGAATTCGCCGGCTCTTCGATTGCATGCAAATCCTCCGCGAAATGATTCCTTCGTGTGGGTCTGCGTCCTTTGTGGAACGCAGAGACGCGAGCAGCACGTAATATCATTTCCGGTCGCAGCATGTAAAGCGCAGCAAGCGACAGTCGCGGTGGCCGCGTATGGCAAGGATGGTGCTACTTTTGTCGCGCTCTAAGGCTCGGCGAGTGCGGCTATAATCGGATTATGTTCACGGAACGGGGAAACGTTCCTGTCGATGGTCCTGGCGCGAGTCGGGCCCGCCGGATTCTCAGATACTCGCCGATCCTCGTTGTCCTGGCGGCACTTTATGCGGGCTTTGTCCTCTTTGCCCGCTGGAACCAAACTCGAAACGCCGAGGCACGACAGAGAGCACAAGCAGCGGCCGAGAAACGGGAAGCAGACGCGCGCGCCCTCGATGCCGTCGGCGGAACGGAGTTCGCCATTCTAAGTTTCTATGCCACTCCAGGCATCGTTCATCGAGGCGATCAGGCCGAACTATGCTACGGCGTGGCGAATGCGCAGAGCGTGAAGATCGAACCCGATCTCGGCCGCGGCGTCTGGCCCTCGGTCAACCGCTGCATCGACATCACTCCTAAGAAAACGACCACCTATACTCTGACCACTCAGGATGCGACCGGGAACACGAAAACGGCCTCCCTTACCCTCGAAGTTCACTAGGTCGATTTGCGGCCAGTCGCGAAAATCCTCTATACTTCTTATGCAACCAGCTGAGTTGCTGGCGACGCCCCTCTCGGCGTCCTGGCCGCGGACCATGACTGACATCGCCGAAAAAATCAAACAGAAACTGAAGGACGAAATTGCCGCCCTCGAGCACGAGCTCCACACCGAGCTGCCCAAGGAGATCAAGGTGGCAAGGGCGCACGGCGACTTGTCGGAGAATGCCGAATACAAATACGCAAAAGAGCGCCAATCATACGTTTCCGCGCGTCTCGGCCAACTTCATCAGCGAATGGCTGATCTTTCGATGATGAACCTAAACAATCTTCCAAAAGACCGCGCGGCTTACGGCTCGCGCATCGTGGTCCTCGATCAGGCAAAAGACGCCAAGATCGAATACAAGCTTGTCACCGTTGAAGAAGCGGACGCGGCAAAGGGCCTGATCTCCACCAGTTCGCCCATTGGTCGCGCCTTGCTCGGCAAAAAAGTGGGCGATGAGGTGGTTATCACGACACCGGCCGGCAAAAAGGAATATGAGGTTGTTAAGCTGCACACAATTTACGATGAGGAATAGCGCACCCGCGCTCGCTACATGCTGACACGGAGTATCGGCCGGCACCTCTCCTGGCCCGTCGACCGTTTGGCATCTCTCCTGGCAAAGACAGGCGTCCCACCCAATGTTATTACCTGGTCCGCATTGGTCCTGAATCTTTGGGCATGCGTGTTTTTCGCCGCGGGAAGATTCGCCGCGGCAGCCGGGCTAATGATTCTCGCTGGCATGTGCGATCTTCTCGATGGCCCCGTAGCGCGCGCGCAAAATCGCGTTTCCAAATTCGGAGGCTTCCTGGAATCGATTCTCGATCGTTACTCCGACCTGATGTTATTCCTTGGCCTGTTTGTTTATTACGTGCGCGTGAACCGCTTTCCTTATGCGATCCTGGCTGGAACCGCAATGGCGGGCGGCGTGATGGTGAGCTACGCAAGAGCCCGTGCGGAATCGCTCGGGCCGACGACTCACGTTGGATTCTGGGAGCGCCCCGAGCGAATGGTTCTCATGATTATCGCCGGGCTGGCAAACCAGATGGAACTTGCGCTTTGGATTCTCGCGATCGGGCCCAACATTACCGTCGTTCATCGTATCGTTCACACCTGGCAGCAACAGAGGCGGCTCACCCGGCAGTCCGAAGAATCCGTTGCGCTGAACTCCGCAACAATGCAAGCTAACGGGGCTCCCGAGACGTCGGCCATACTCACGCGCTCGGCCGGCAGAGGCGATTGAATGTCCAAGCTGCTAGGCATCATCGGGGCCCTGGTAGTGTGTGCGGGGCTCGACCTTCTCTTTCAATGCCGGCATGAGATCCGATTTTGGATTACCGCCTATTTGAAGGTCCTTCGAGCCATGCTGCGCCAGGAAGAGCCGCTTCGCGTGTTTCCGTCCAAAGAAGCGGTTGAGCGGCGCAATGGTGCCGTCCGGTTCCTGCTTGGGATGGGCTTCGCGTTCCTCCTAGGGCCTATCCTCATCGCTGTGAGCCTCACTCTGATGTTCTACGCCAATCTCTGACCTTCACCCGCCTTGCGACCTTCCCTCATCGTTCACGGCGGCGCCTGGCAAATTCCAGATGCATCTTTTCCAGCTTGCCGCGCAGGCATTCGCCGCGCTCTCGAAGGCGCATGGGAAATTCTGTCTAGCGGCGGCTCGGCAATGGACGCTGTGGAATCCGCCATTGTCATCATGGAAGATGATCCCGTTTTTGACGCAGGCGTAGGCTCGCACCTTACACTCGACGGCCGCGTCCAACTCGACGCCATCATCATGGATGGCTCAGCCCTGAACGCAGGCGCCGTCGCCGCCGTCGAACGCATCCGTAACCCCATTCGCCTCGCGCGCTGCATCCTCGAAAAAAGTCAGCACATGATGCTCGTCGCCGCCGGTGCCGAACAATTTGCCACCGAAAATGGAATCCCGCTCTGTGATCCCGAGGATCTCGTCACAGACACGGAACGCGCCGCCTGGCGCCGCTGCCTCGAGGATTCCCACGCCGCCGAACATCATCTCGGCCACGACCAGGGCACAGTCGGCGCCGTTGCTCTAGATTCCCGTGGCGATATTGTTGCCGGAACCTCCACGGGCGGGACCTGCTGCAAGCATTCCGGTCGCGTCGGAGATTCGCCTTTGATCGGCTCCGGCTGTTACGCCGACGCGGAGTGGGGCGGAGCATCCTGCACCGGCCATGGCGAAGGCATCATGAAAATCGTCATGGCGAAAATGGCTGTCGACCTTCTTGCCGTTCCTCCAGATGATCCTTATCCTTTGCGACCGCGACCCGAAGGCTCCCAGTCGCAGCGAAATCACGCCCAGTTCGTCGCCGACGCCTGCGTTCGCAAGCTCGCGCATCGCGCTCACACCACCGGCGGAATCATCCTCCTCGATCGCGAAGGCCATCCCGCCGCCTCATTCAATACGCCGGCCATGGCCTACGGCTTCGTCGAAAAGGACGGCTCCTTCCGCCTCGCCCCGTAGGTTCTGAACGCTCGACCCCAGGTCGGCTTCGGCGTGCGTCCTGGCTGGCCGTGCCCTGGCTCCGTCGCGTCGGTTTTGTTCGTGACAATTGTGTGGGTTTGGCCTGCCAGAAACCGTTTTACAGTAAGATAAGCCGCCGCGAAGGGCGCGTCACGACCCGACCACTGTACCTCGCCGTGCTTGTTTTGCTTTCGCAGCCCATTCCGCGACCATATCACGTTGCTCCTACGCGCTTTTCGCGGGCTTCCCCGAGAGGACCTCTACACCTTCTAACCACCAAGGGAAGGGCTGCCATCAACTTCTTCGCCATTGACATACAATATATCGTACGATATATTTCTAGCTGCATCAGGAGGTGCATCATGAGATGTGGATCTGGTTGGAATGCCGCAGCTTTCGCCTTTGCGGTTCCATGGGCCGCTTATCGACCCTGGAATCGCTGGAGCCGCTTTTTTGGCCCCGGCGAAGTGCGGCTCGCGTTGCTGTCTTTGCTTGAGAAAGGTTCCAAGCACGGATATCAGCTTATGAAGGATCTCGAGGCTCGTTCCGGCGGCCTCTACCGAGCCAGCGCCGGCGCGATCTACCCCACGCTGCAACAGCTCGAGGACGAAGGTTTGATCACGTCCGAGCAGGCAGAAGGACGCCGTGCCTACAAGCTCGCCGAAGCCGGCAAAGAAGAGTTGAAAAGCTCGGCCGACGCCGTGAAGAAAATCTGGGAGCGCGCGCAGAACTGGGGCGACTGGGCGCCGTGGATGGGGCCGGCCGCAGGGATGGTTTCCGGCCCGGCAGCCAGCGTAATGAAAGCGGCTATGCGTGCCGCCACGCGCGCCACCGACAATCCGGAACGGATTACGCGGATTCGCGAAATCCTCGAAAAGGCAAAAAAGGAGATTGAAAATCTCGGCTGACGCGTCTCAGTGAAGTGCTGATCTTCGTCGGCACCGTTGAATTCTTTTGCTCGTAGGGGCGGGTCTCAGACTCGCCCTCCGGTTTTTCGCATTCCGCGTCACTTTGCTGCCGTCACTTTGCTGGCGTCGCTTCGCCCGAACCAAATAGCGGCGAATCCTTAGGAAAATCCGCGTCCCAGATGTAATGATTGAACCAGTCCAGGTTGGATTGCAGCAGTGCCCGCCTCGACTTCGGTTTATTCACTCCGTGCCCAAATCCCATATATAAAATAAATCGCGACGCCACGCCCATGTCCTGCAAACCTCGATAGAGTTCATAGCTGTCCGGCACAGGGACGCGCTTGTCATTGCTTCCCTGCTGGATCAGCGTCGGCGTCTTCGCCTCTTTGATCGTCGTGATCGGCGACGTCTTCGCGTAGATTTCAGGATCGTTCCACGGGGTCGCGTGCAGATACTGCGGCGTGAACGGCGTGATGTCTGTGTTGACGTAGTACGTCATCCAGTCACTGATTCCAGCTCCCACCGATATCGCCTTGAACCGGTCCGTGTGCGTCGTCAGAAACGCCGAAATGTATCCGCCTTCCGACCACCCCATCGACCCCAGGCGCTTCGGATCGACAATTCCCTTTGCAATCAGCGCATCCACTCCGCTCATCACGTCCCACATATCGCCCACGCCAAGATTACGCACATTCAGCGCGCGAAAGGCTGCGCCGTAACCTGCGCTCCCGCGATAATTCGGTTCAAGCACCAGCGCTCCCTTCGCCAGAAAAATCGGAACGGGATACGCGTACCCGCCTGCGTTGAGCGTCGGCTGCGAAACACCGGTCGGCCCGCCATGAATCATCACGAGCAGCGGATATTTCTTCTGGGGATCGTAATCAGCAGGCTTGTAAAGAATGCCTTCGATTCCCGCGCCATCTTTGCTCTTCCAGGACACGACTTCTTCCGTCCCAAGAATCCAATCCTTCACTTGCGCGGTCATGTCCGTGAGCTTGCGCGGTGAAAAATCTGTGACAGACGAAACAAAAAGCTCGCTCAAATGCGTTCCATCGTCCGCCGTGAACGCGGCGGTTTGGAAGTCTTTCGTGAACGAAATCCCTCCCATGAAGAACGTGTCAGGCTTCGTGATGCGCTGAATCTCACCCGATTGGGGATTCAGGCGGAACGCGTGCGAGCTCGTCCGCTGCAGCGCCATGAAATAGATCCCTTCCGGACCCCACTCGACGGGCTCTGCGTCCTCGTCGAATTTACTGGTAAGGTCGCGCACGTCTGCCGGCGTCGCGGCCGTTTTCGCCAGCACCGCATCCACATCGACAACTGCAATGTGCACATTCGCGTAATAAAAGTACTGCTGGCTCAGCGCCGTCGAAAACGCCAGTTGCTTGCCATCAGGAGAAAACTTCGGGTTGCCATCAGGCCCTGGAAGCGCCACGATTTTCTTCACGGCATTGTTTTTTCCTAGGTCTAGCAGATAAATGTGCTCATCTCCGCGGAAGGCAAGCATCGGATTCGGCGTCGCGCTGAACGCTATGCGCGTCGAATCCGGCGACCACGAAAAGGAAGTCACGTTGAGCGACGCGTCGGTCGTGAGCTGTTTGGCAGCAACGGGCAGAAGGTTTTGCAGGGCCGCGCTCACGTCCACCAGCCAGAGCTGATTCTGTTCGTAGTCCTTTTCGTAGACCTGGAAGTCGCTGTACTTCTCGTTCCGGTCTTTGCTGGCCTTCGTTTCTTCGGGATTGGCAGAAAAGGCGATGCATTTTGAATCCTTCGACCATTCGAAGTCGCCCACATCCGTCGGAGACTTCGTCACTTGCCAGGCCTCGCCACCTTCCGGCGAAATCAACCAGATTTGACTTGCGGCCGGCTTACCGCCGCCCTCCGACTTCCCTTCTTCTTTCTTCCCGTCCTTTTTTTCTTCCTTCTCTTCCTTTTTCCCCTCGGACAGCGGCTCGATCGCGCTTGATTCACGCTCCACGACGAACGCCAGCCACTTCCCGTCGGGCGACCATTCGGCGGCGCCGGGTCCTTTCTTCCCGCGCGTCAATTGAAAATTCGCGCCTGTGGCGAGATTCACCAGCCAGATCTGTGACGCGAATTCGTTGTCCTTCCAGTTCGTTTCGCCCATCCGGTACGCCACGTAGCGCCCATCCGGCGAAATCATCGCCCCCCAAACGCCTTTCAAGCTCAACGACTCGTCTATTGTCGGCACGTGCCTGGCAGACATCTCCGGCATCGACTGCACTCTTCCGAAGCTCGACGCCGTGAGCATCGCAATCGTCACGACATAACCATGCCAACTCCTCATATGTCCTCCCGGGCAAATTTAGCGCTCGGCCGCGCCGAGCATTTAGGGCGATGCCTGCGAAATCTGAATGGCGCAGCCACCAACCGTTCCGGACGTCACGCAGAGCTCATCGCCGAGCGATGAGTAGTAGATGTTTGAGGCTCCTCCAGCCCCCGAGACGTTGTCGACGATGATTCCGCTAGTCCCTCCTGCTTCGGCGGTTGCGCCGGTTGGAACGGTGCCACTGGTGACGGTCCCAGATGCTACGTCGAAACCGATGACGCAGCCGTTCGCAAGACTAGCGCTGCAGGTCGCTGGAGCGCCAAAGCTCAAGACGCTGAGGAAAATGTAGTCGTTAGTTCCTGTGTAGATCTCCGTGACTTGCAATCCGGCCGCGTAGTAGCCGTTGGTATAGTTGTCGCTCACCACGGGTCCTGCAGTGACGGTCGTGCTCATGACACCAGCGGTGATCGGAATCTGGAATAACGTATTGTTTGCGGGACCTGTGTTCCCGACAACGTAGAGATGACCAGTGGGACTGGATGCATTGCTGGACGAAAGGTACTCGTTGTCAAAGGCGCCCGATAAAAGGAACTCATAGCCCGGTCCCACCTGGGCTTCGGTTCCGCTTCCAGAGGTGAAATCCGTAGCGAACTGGAAAACCCCGCCGCACGGCACATCTGCGCCACATGAGGATGGCGCGCCAAAACTTCCATCGGCGCCGACAAAAACGTAGACCTGACCCACAGTGCTATCGACCAGCGGCGCGTCCACGATACCAAAGCCGTAATCCAGTTGACTCGAAGTGCCCACGACCGAACCGGAGGAAGCGCCCACGGAGTAAAGATAACCGCAGGGCTCTCCCTCAGGCCCGCAATTTGACGCCAGGCCCAGCAAATAGTCACCGACGAAAATGTTGCCGGAGGACGAGTCGTACACAGGGCTTGCGAGCGCGGCTGTGCTGACAGAAACTGGCCACACTCCGCCAGCCTCCGCGGGCATTCCTGCGAAAACGCCAGAAAATTTGTGCAGCTTGCCGCTGTCGTCCCCCACGTAGATGGTGTCTGAACCGTAGTCGTAAAACGCCGAGGAGCCACTATCGCTCGCGCCACCGCTGAACTTCAGCGTCAGCGAGCAAGGCAGGGTACAGTTGCGATACGTCGCCGAAGTCTCGACGTTCGGCGTATCGGGGCTGTCTGCAGCGTAACTGCCGGAAGCCTGCCACTGCAGCAAGACGAGGCTGGCGGAACCGTCGGAGTTTGTCTGTGCGAAGGCTACCTGCTGGCCATCGAGAGACAGAACCACCGAGGTAACTATCGTACCGCTGGTGTTATAAGCCCAGTAGGTGGAGGGCATTGCCGAGCAACTCGAATAAAGATTGTCATAGGCCACTATGCTTGCTTGTGAACTCGACCCTAACAATCCAGTGTTATAGACGACAAAATCAGGCTGCCCTGAATCTCCGCAGTTTGCGCCGGAAATGTCGAAGGAATACTTGGCCGGGAACATACCCACGCCGACGCTCGCTCCGCTTCCCATGTTCTCGCTCCAGTCTTCGTGTAGCAACTGGCGCCGACGACGAATGGGATCGGGCGGCTCGCAAAGGCCTTCGGAGCGAAAGACGGAGCCGCGTGCGCGAGCCAGGCCGCGAGGCAAGCGTTGTAAGCCTGGCGTCACTCGGCGCCGGCAGCGCTCATCTTCCTCGAAGGATGTGGTTTCGATTATCGAAGGCACAGACCTGGCAGGAAATGCGCTCTTGGCGGCCGCACCGCGCTTTTCGTGCTGCAGAACGTAACGGGGATCGTAGACAGTTCTTAACCACCGAGGCAGCGTTTCACTGCGGTACGCATTTTCAGGTGTGCCGGCGTCGGAGAAAACCAAATGGTGATGAGTCCAGTCGTCAGGGCCGCCTCGATGACGCGGTTTGGGCTCTTGACCCAGAAGGAGCGATGCGAATGAAATGGTTAACGCGAAGGTTATAGGAGAGCAAAGTCGTTCGATGACAAGTAGACGCGTTCTTGCTGGCCGTCGGTTGTTCAAGAGGGCTCACCAGTTGGGACTGTAGACCAAGTTATAGGCGTTGACAGTACCGATCCCGGTTGCGAAGTCCCAGCCAGGATTCGTCCCGAAGGCAGGCTGATACGAGCTTGGCATCGGAGTGCTGGCGATTTGCCCCACGCAGGTCGCACCGGTCCCACCGCCGCCGGACAAAGTGCAGATAGGGTCGCCCTGGTATCCCACGCCTCCCGAAACCGTAATTCCCGTGACTGACGATGAGGAGATTGTTGCCGTACAAGTCGCCTGCTCCCCGCCGCCGAAAATGGTGCCATCGGTGGGTGACAAATAATGGGCAAGGTTGTTGGGGGCGGTAAGTGCGCATGAGGGCGCGCTCGCATAGCCCGAACCGGCTGCCGTGACGCTAACGCTCGTAATCGCTTGGGTGCTCAACACTCCGTTTGTGCCCGACGGCTTGTAGCACCCCAGTTCGATGGTGCCGTTAAACAGGCAGTTGATGTCGTTGTCGCCCTCGGTCACGTCATAGAAGACGCAGGAGCTAGCGAATCCGCGAAGCACAACCTGGCCGCTCGAGTAGCAAGCGGAATTTCCGCTCGACCCAAATTCGGCGTTGGCAATCTCATAGTAAGTGGGATTGGGATTGCCATGCTTCGATCCAGTTTTCTGATTCACCAGAGCTTGAATGCCGGCCATGATAGGGGCGGCCAATGAAGTGCCTCCGAAGCCGGCCCAAGTGCTTGGGCTACCGCTGCAGGAGACGCCCTGATTCGCTGGGTCCGAAAAGCAGGCAATCACGTAATGTCCCCACACGCCATTGCCTGCAAACAGCGACACATCGGGAATATCGCGGACTCCGTCTGCAGGATTACCAAACACGCCCGACTGCCAAGACGGTTTTGGGTAGCCTGCACAAGTGCCATTTACCAAGGCTTGATCCGGATCTGCCGATGCCCCTGTAGCGCACCCGCTGGGACCGCCACTCCCAGCCGCGGTGCTGAGGAAGCCATCATTCTCGGCCGTAGACGTATTGCAGAAACCGCTGCTGCCGTAGGTCGCGGTGGCGCCCTCGACATTCGAGATCAGCCAACTCGCGCACGAGTCGTTCCACGGAATTTCGGGAATGTACGACTTCGCGGAGTCTCCAGTTGGGCTGTTCGTGGATGCCCAGTAGGTGCTAACAGGGCGGCCTCCTTCGAGGGCATTGTACGTGTCCTCGAAGTCCGTGCCGCCGACAGACACATTGTAAATCGTGTCCCCCATTCCAGTGACGCCGATTCCCGATAGAGCTCGTTCTGAGCCGTGGGTAAAGTCAAGCGCGCACGACGACGCGCCCGAATCTCCTGCGGAGACGAAAACGGAAACTCCAGCCGCCGCAGCCGATTGGAACGCGCTTTTGAAAGCCGCGTTCGCCGCATCTCCATTCACAACTTCGCACTCACCATAGCTCATGCTTATCACCGCAGGAGGACCCGCCTCCATGAGATTCTCAATCGCGATTAGGCCCCCGAATGTCGAGGTGTCCGCGCATGTCGCGACTTCGATGGTCGCGTCGGGAGCTGCCGCACCAGCTACCTCGGCATCCAAGTCCGCCTCTCCATCGTCCCCGTTCGTCCCGGGGTTAGTGCAGTTGCCCCCAGAATTTGGGTGCGTAGTCTTCATGGTGCCTGAGTATTTGCCAAGGAATTGCGCTTTATACGTTGCCACGTCGTTCTCGTAGGTGTTGCTATCCTCCACCACGGCGACGGTCTGGCCCTGACCGAGGATGTTTTGTGCATAGAGCGGATTGAAGTTATAGATAGTTTGCACGTCCCCCGGAGCTAATGCATAGCAGGAACCGCCGCAGCCCGAAAAGGTATAGCTCGTTCGAGGTACCGCCATCGCGTGGGGCCTGAAATCGTGCATCGAAACGATCCCGACGACGATCGCAGTGAGCGCCGCCGGAATCTTCGGATCCGTCAAGTTCGCGAAGTGGGCGTTGCCGTCGACGTCAAGATGGTGAATCTCGGTGTGAAAGGCGTCACGGACTTGGCGTGCCGTCCCTGAGAAATCGATCACCATCCGGTTGGAATAGATATGTCCAATAACAAAGCCCTTTGATTCGAGCCAGTTCTGCACCATCGAAATGTCTGCCTCGCTGGGACCGTATATCTCGCCGAGCTGCGCAGCAGTCAGCCATTGCTGATAATTCGGCGACGACTTGTCAGTAAGTCCTTCAATGTACTCTTGGAGTGAATTCTCCTGCTCGGCCGACCGCCTCAATTGGAGAAGCATATGCTCCATCGCGAAGGAATCCGGGACAACTCCCCGATCGTTGAGCGCCTTCGCCTCAGGACGTGTGTTACCACGAAGCGTTGCGAGGTGGGTTTCGTCGATCGGCTCTGTGATAAGAATTGAGGAGAGGTGTTCCGGGCGTCCTGTGCGCGCCCGGGACGGCCGACTCGAAGGAAAAATGACGGCAAATGCAAGAACGGCTGAGCCAACGAGCGCAATCTTGCGGTTCATCGTGACTTGACCTTTCAGCGGAGGGCGGAGTTAATTCTATTGTTCCGAACAGCTTTTGCAAGACAAAGGTGGGCGAAAGCGGCATCCTCGAGGGGAGATGGGGCACGAAAAGGCCTCGATGGGATCTGGTTCGAGCACGTCAGAGTAGCCGCATTCGCCGGATGGGTTTAATTTCTCAACGCATTCTGAATTATTCAGCGTGCTAACAGTAGCCGCATCGGTCCGCTCTAAGCTGCCGCCACCGCCTATCTCGCACATTTTCAGCAAAGACGCTTCCCGCCCGCGCGTTGCTTGACTTTGGCCACTTATCTGCCTATAACCCAGCGAATGCTCAAAGCGGTGAAAGCCGCTGACGAGGAAAGGAGAAAGCCGATGGCCGTAAAAAAGCCAACCAAGAAACTCAAGAGGGCAAAGAAGCTCCCCGCAACCAAGACTCTCAAGCAGCTGGGACCAGACACGGGCGGCATTCAATTTCGATAAGGAAACTAGCGAAGCCGCTCGGCTCGCCGGGCGGCTTCGCTGAAACCCGCGACGAGAAGGCTAGGAAGAGTCATTGAGGCCGACGCGGCCCGAGTCGCAGCCCACGAGCGACGCGGATAGAACCTTGTCTCTGCGCTACCCTCACTCGCTTCTTCGCAATTTCAGATTTCCCGTCGTCATTTTTGGCAATGCCACTGGCGACCACCTGCTGGCTCTTCCTGCCTTCCGAGCGCTGGCTTCTCTTTTCCCCTCCCGCCTTTCGATCGTCTGCATGCCGGGATTTCGTCGAACCTTCTTCTCCGGTCTTCCCGTCCGCTCGATCCTCGAAATCAAAATGAGCCGCAAACTGCCGAGAACCTTTAACGCCGCGTCCGCTGCCCGACGAATCGGCAAATGCGACCTGCTCATCTCGATTAATCCCTGGCGCTCGGTCTCACTCGACGGCCTTGTCGGCCTCGTCGCGCCCGATCTCTCCATCGGTTTCTCGCCGGCGTTTCGCATCCCGCTTCGTCAGCAGTTCGCCGAGCACGCAACCGCCGAGGCCTTCCGCGTTCCCGCTCGCATCAATCCCAGATTGCGTTTGACCGACTTCGCGTATCCTCTCCGCCTCCCGCCTCAGGTTCGGCCGCGCATCCGCGAGTTTCTGAGAGCGGTCGCGCCCGGCAAGCGCATCCTCACGGTTCACAACGAAACCAAGTCAAACAAAGTGTGGCCACGGAATCGCATGAGACGGCTCCTCCGGGCCTTTCTCGAACGCCATCCTGATTTCGTCGTCTTCATCCTCAATTTTAAAAAGCCAAACCTCCGTCTGCCGGATTTCAAGGACCGGATCATCCACTCGCGCCGCCTACCGCTTTTGTACGCATTCGGGGTAGTCCGGGAATGTGATCTGTTCCTTGGCGCCGACTCGTCGATGCTTCACGCTGCCGACATGTTCCGTGTTCCCGGTGTCGGCCTGTTCGGCCCAACGGATCCGCGTCGATATGGTTTCCGCTTCGCACACCATCGGCATGTTCGAAACCGCCGCGGTATGAGGTACATCCGCGAATCCGCGGTTCTCGCAGCTCTGGAATCGCTCTTACGGTGACGCAGACCTTCGTGGGTCGTTGAATAAGTCAGCCCACGGAGACTTTTCCTCCTCTTAAGTCTTTTTAACTCCTTTGGTTGCCGCGACGGGTTCCCAGAAATGTGCTCTCGACATTGGCTTGAAACTTGCTAAAGTCAATTAGGTTCCCGACTGCTTCAGAGAGGGGAAAATTATGCTCGCAAAAAGCACACCAAGAAGCTCACCAAAGGAAAGAAACTCGAGCCTAAACTGCCACTGAATGGCCCAATAGCAGGCGGAGCCAGTTTGGGCACGGATTGATGCCGCGGACGGCCACTATACTCCCTTCCCGTCGAACTCCCATCGCACGGATTTGATCGGCAGTTGGCCGGGTGTCACCCTGCTTGTGCCTTGTAAGTCGGCATCGCCAACGGGACTCTCGATTTCAGATCGCACTGAGAAGGAGAAGTGGTTGAGAAACGCAATGAGAGTTGGGAGTTTTGTAGCGGGTTGCGTTTTTGCGATGGCGCTGGCGTGGTCGGCCAGGGCGGACACGTTCGTTTACAGCTATCAAGGCAATCCGCTGACGTTCCCGGGTTGGTTACCTTGGCCGGTCCGGTTGTCAAGCGGCGCCGTCGAAGATTTAGCTGAACGAAGGGAAGGCAATGCACACGGCCGGCAACACAGGAATCTTTCCCTCGATTATCGCGTAAGCGATCATTTTCGTTGGATGTGCCGGTGGAAACACCCGCCAGAAAGTTTTGGCCCAGCAAGCGATAGACACCAAAAACAATTAATTCGGGGCAATTGGACGATTAGCCGGCTAACCGGACAATTGCCCTAATTTAGTCAGAGCTGTTGCCTCGTGTGGTTATACTTGTGCTCGTCAAGTCTCTCGAAGCGAGGGTTTTGTGTCGTCCGACGAAAAGTCCAAGCGACGGGAGCGACTCTTGGACACTGGGCGTGCCAGGGGATACGTTTTTTACGACGAAATTGACAGCGTCCTCGAAATTGAAAGGATTCTCTCGTCGGACCATCTGCGCAAACTGACGGCTGAACTCGACGGTATCTTGTCCGAGCTCACGATGAACCGTATTGAAGTTATCGACGACCCTAGGACTGAAGATTCCATCCCGGATGAAAACTTCCTCGACCAGCTGGATCGGGAAGAATTTCAGGAACACCCCGACGATTCGGCGCCGATCCGGATGTATCTACGCGAAGTGCTGAGGCTGTCTCGTCTGACAGTGGAAGAGGAAAAAGAACTGAGTAAGGAAATTAATGAGGGAGGACGCGATACCGAATTAGCGGAGAAACGACTCATCGAAGCAAACTTGTGGATCGCTCTGGGCACCGCCACGCACTTTAGGAACCGGGGTTTACGGTTCCTCGATTTAATCCAAGAAGGCAACATTGGCCTGATGCGCGCTGCGAGGGAGTACAACCACCTGCGACAATATAGGTTTTCAACCTACGCGACTTGGTGGGTGCGCAGGGCAATCCTTCGTGCCATCGAAGATTCCCCGAGATAATTGGACCCTGTGGGGCAAAGTCCTGATTAGTCGGCTAACCGGACAATTGGTATCGTGGCTCAACACACTGGAGCTCGCGACCGAAAGAGAGCTCCCGCAGCTTGCGCCGTGGGCTATATCTTTCGCCCGCAACGCGGGCTCACCCTTTAATGCCGCGCTGAAGGTCGCGGCGCTACATTCAAACCTTAAACCGCAGAGCAATTGTGCGGGTGAAGAGCGGGGTATACACTCTGGCCCACGAATCTCACCCTCAGAGGAGAAAACTCGATGGCAAATGTGCTGATTACGGGGACAAGCACGGGAATCGGTCTGGCGACGGCGCTGCGGCTGGGGCGCGCAGGCCACAAGGTGTACGCGACGATGCGCAACCCCTCGCGCTCGCCCGAACTTGCAACGAAAGCGCGCGCGGAGAATCTTCCGATCAAAATCTCGGTGATGGATGTGGACTCCGACAGTTCCGTGAAAACGGCAATCGCGAACATTGAGCGCGAAGCGGGACAAATCGACGTTCTGGTGAATAACGCGGGTGTCGAGGCGTACGGATCGATCGAGGAAACTCCGCTCGCGACGTTCCGGTCGGTGATGGAGACCAATTACTTTGGAGTGGTGCGATGCATTCAGGGCCTCGCGCCGCACATGCGGCAGCGCAAGAGCGGCTGCATCATCAACGTGGCCTCGGTGGCGGGGCGGATCGCAGTTTCGCCGATGGCGCCGTACAACGCGTCGAAGTTTGCGTTGGAGGCCCTCAGCGAAGCGCTGGCCCAGGAGATGAAACCGTTTGGCGTGCGCATCGCGATCGTCGAGCCGGGCATCATCGATACGCCGATGGCGCGGCGAATCGAAGGGCCGACAAACACTTCGGCGTATGCGCAGCCGCGGCGGTTCGCGCATCTCTTTCTCGCTGCACTGAAGAATCCGGCACCTCCCACGCTGGTGGCAGACAAAATCCTCGACATCATCGAGAGCGGGACCACGCAGCTGCGGCATCCTGTGGGACCTGATGCAGTGCCATTTCTCAAGTGGCGCGAGTCGATGAGCGATGAAGAGTGGGTGGCGCTGAATGCGGCGGACGATGACGCGTGGTATCAACGAATGGAGCGCGACTTCGGTATGGCGATCCGGCCGGCGAGTGACGAAGGAAAAGCGACGAGCGCGTGAGAGAAGAGTTGGGGCGGACCTCGGGAAAACGCAAACATTGGAGGGATTCTTACGCCCGCGTTGCGGCTTCAGCCGACGTGCCGGGCTGAAGGCCCCGGCGCTACGTTTAAATCCGAAACGCGCCAATCGGAGATGAAATGGTTCTTGCGCCCGCTTCGCGGGCTGGGGATTGTTCTTTGCTTTTGCTACCCACGGCTTACGCCGTGGGCTACCTTATTGCGCCCCCTTCGGGGGCTAAGCGAAAAAAGCTGCCGGGCTCCCGATGGATCGGGCAGGTTCCGACCCTGGCGCTACATTCAAATCTTCACCGCCAGCCGGAGGCAGGGAATGAAGAGAGATCCTTCGCCAGCCGGCGCGGCTCAGGATCAGTGAGACACCGACAGGGAGATGAATCGTGAAGGCGATCGTTGTCCACGAGTATGGCGGTCCCGAAGTATTGAAGTACGAAGACTATCCTGACCCAGTTCCGGGTCCTGGCGAAGTGCTGGTGCGAGTCGCGGCCGCGAGTGTGAATCCGCTCGACTACAAGCGGCGTGCAGGATTAACCAAGAATTTCTATCCCATCAAGTTCCCGGGACTGATAGGAGTGGACATGTCGGGGACCGTGGCAAAGATTGGCCCGGGAGTGGAAGGTTTTTCTGTGGGCGACCAGGTTTTCGCTATGGCGGATGATACTTACGCCGAACTTTGCGTCGTGAAAGCCGCGGTTCTGGCGAAAGTTCCTAAGGGGCTCGATTTGATCCAGGCAGCGGCGCTTCCGCTGGTGACGACGACCGGCAACCAGCTCCTTTCAGCTACGGGAGTCAAAGCGGGCGAGACGGTTCTCGTCGTGGGCGCCGTAGGAAATGTCGGGCGTTCGGCGGTATTCACAGCGAAGACACGCGGGGCGACTGTGATCGCGGGGGTTTTGACGAGGCAGTTGGATGAGGCGAGGACTGTGGGCGCGGATCAGGCAGTCGCGACCGACAACGACCCCGCGATCGCGAACCTTCCGCCGGTTGACGCCGTGGCGGATACGGTCGGCGGAAGAACCGCGGAGAAGCTGATCGCCAAGGTCAAGCCCGGAGGAGTGTATGCATCGGTTGTCGAGGCGCCACAGAACGCCGCCAAGTACCCATCTGTGAGGGTGGTGCATGTATTCTCGAAGTTCGACAGGAAAACGCTCGAGTTCATGGCGGAAGCGGTGAGAGATGGCAAGCTGGTAATTCCGATTAGCCAGAAACTGCCACTGAGTGAAGCGGCTCAGGCTCAAGCAATCGCAGAGAAAGGTGGCGGCGGGAAGATTTTGCTGGTGCCTTGACACTGGTTTTGCGAACGGGCGACAAGAAAGGAGATCGGAAATGAAAAAGAGTCTGCGCGGAATCAACCCCGCCTCGAAGCCGAGTGGCGATGGGTGCGTGGAATGCCTGGCGTCGCCGAAAGGTTGGTGGCTTCATCTCCGCAGGTGTGCGGAGTGTGGGCACATCGGATGCTGCGACAGTTCTCCGAGTCAGCATGCATCCAAGCACGCGGCAGCGACAGGGCATCCGATCATAGCCAGCTTTGAACCGGGTGAGCACTGGTTCTACGATTACGAAAAGCAGGGAATGATCGAAGGTGTGGAACTGCTTCCGCCGCACGCGCATCCCGAGAGTCAGCCAGCACCTGGACCCGCAGGAAGGGTGCCAGCCAACTGGCAATCGCTTTTAAACTAGCTCCTGAAAAAGCAGGCTGCCAGCCATCAGAAGGCGTTTTCAGGAGCTGACTCTTGTGTGCGAGCTAACTTCTGGCGGCCCGGTCAGTGCAACGACCACGTATCCAAAGTCTTGAGTAGCGGCTAACCGGACATTTGCCCCGAGCCGGCCAAAACAAAATCCTCGTTACCGGCGCGGAATCACCGGCAGGATGATCTGAGACGGATGCTCAGCGTCCATGTAGATGGTGTTCTCCGCAACCTGTGACCTGCGGTTGTTGTTGAGGGGCTCTCCCGTGTTTGGATTGACGTCGAAGCGCGGGAAATTGCTGCTGGAAATGTCGAGGCGAATTCGGTGTCCACGCATGAACACGAGTGAGGTCGGGTACATTTCGATCGTGAACTCGTAGGGTTGTCTGGGCTTCAGGAGTTCGGGCTTGCCAAAACCGTTGCGATAGCGACCGCGCACGATGCTGTCGGCAACATTAAGGTCTACGCCAGCCGGAAAGTCGGCGTTGGGTGGGTAGACGTCAACGAGCTTGGCTGTGAAGTCGGTGTCGAGAGCGTTCGAAGATGCCCAGAGTTTGACAATGAGGCGTCCCGTCACCTCCATGTCGTTGGCGAGCGGTGGCGTCTCGAATACCAGCACGTCATTTCGCGCTGACAACGGCTTGGTGTCGGAACAGAGCCAGAAGTCGAGCCGGCACCGCTGGTCGGCCGCTCCTTGAAACATCAGCGTTCCTTCGAAGACACATTTCCGCCAAGCGTCGGCACCGGATTCCGTGGATCAAACTGATAGGTGATGGGATTGTCCGCAGCTGGCTTGTCCGGCGAGAGGTTGCTGCGCGCGTGCAAGTAGTAAGGGGTAGGAACCGCTCGTGCGAGCGGCCAGTCCTGTTCGTCGCGCCAGTGCCCCCCCACGAAAATGCGTCCTTCTCGCGTCTTGTGTGCGTCGCCGCCGCCCATCACGTAAATGCGCACAGGAGGTTCGCGATCGACTCCATTATCAATCCCTTTCAGCCAGTGATCGAACCACCTCAACTGGAAGGCATAGAGATCGAGTGCCGCGTCCGCAGTGAACTGGGCTTCACCCGCGTAGCTCAGGTCCTCGCTGCTATGGATCCACGGTCCAACAATCAGCCGTTGAAGGCTCTTTTTGGTCCTGCGGAGCTCGACGTAGTTTAGGTTAGCCGCTTGAGTGCCCCATGAATCGTACCAACCGGTGGTGTGATATTCCGGGACGTCTTTGTATTCGGCCAAATGGTCAACGACGCTGGCGCCGGCATCCTTCCAAAAAGCGTCGTAATCGCCATGGCTCATCGCTTCAATCAGCCACTCTTCATAATCAGGAGCAAACTGGAGCGGCGTCGTACCCGGCCGCAGCGGAAGACTTCGTGCGTATTCACGCACCTGTGTGCCCATTTCCACGAGCGCTTCCGCCGCAGCAGGATCAGAAGCCGCGCGCTGTGCCGCCCCGAGCGCGTCCGCGGTGCCGCTGGCGTTGCCGAGCGTGAAGACCCAGTTGAGCCAGCGCAGTTCGAATGCCCCGTTGTGGCGGACGCCGTAACGGCCGAAATCCGACATCGCATTGCGCGGAACCATCGCTTTTACGTAGGGAGCATTAGCGATCGCGAGGGCATGCTGCGTCGCGCCCGCATAGGAGGAGCCCACCGTGCCGATGCCGCCATCGCACCACGGTTGCGATCCAATCCACTGGGCCGTATCGAATCCATCGTCCGGATCTTTGATCAGCGGACGCCAGCGCCCCTCCGATTTGTAGCGCCCCCGCACGTCCTGAAGCACCACCACGTATCCGTGTGGCACAAAAAAGTTCGCCGTCGACGCGGCGCCTTCCTTGTTGTACGGCGTACGCAGCAGGATCACCGGGAATTTGCCTTCGGCCGGCTGATCTTTTTCTGTGGGGTGGTAGATATCCGCCGCGAGCATCACTCCGTCTCGCATCGGCACCATTACGTTCTTCGTCTCCGCGATGCCGTAGCTCGCGCTCGTTCCGGCATGATGGGCAATGCCGGTACCGAGCACAATCAACAAGCCCAGAACGAGCGAAGAACTTCGGACGAGCCTGCCTTTGAAGGTGCGCATAATGCGAGGCTCCTTATACACTCCAGGCGTACCGGCTTTCAACGTTTGCCGATGACGGGACGACAGGGCTACCGAAGAAAGCTCCATTGCTAGCCCGGCAAATCAGAAGCTTTGGATGGCAATTTCCCGGCAAGTGCGTTAATCAGGAGCTTGGTCTTTCGTTGTTAAGAAACGACGCGAGGTCAACGAGTGAAAGTCGACGCTCGAAGTAAGCTACCTTCAAACATGACCCACGCGTGGAGGAAAACGATGCGGAAAGAGGTTGGCGCAATCTCAATCAAAAGCTTCGCACTGCTTATTGTGCTCGGTACGGCGTACCAAGCGATGGCACAGGAGGCCACGACACCTTATCCGAACACGGCCCCGATCAAGCAGTATCTGATGGACCGACCTGCCGAGATCGCGCTGGCGCGCACCGCCGCACCGGATTCCATATCCCGCGAGGCGACGATCCTGGTTCTGGGACGGCAGGGATACGAGACAGCAGTCGAAGGGAAGAACGGCTTTACGTGTTGGGTGGATAGAAGTTGGATGGCTGCGTTCGACTGGCCCGAATTCTGGAATCCGAAGGTGAGAGCTGCCGCATGCCTGAATCGCCAAGCTGCTCGTTCGATGTTGCCGATCGCTCTTCTACGCAGCAGGATGGTGATGGCCGGTCGTTCCAAAGAGGAGATCCTATCGGCGCTCAAAGCGGCATTCGAGAAAAAACAACTGCCAGATCTCGAGAGCGACGCGATGTGCTACATGATGTCGAAACCTTCCTATCTCACCGACGAGGACGGCCACAACCTGCCTCACCTGATGTGGTACACCGCGCTCACAGACGCTAAGGATTGGGGTTCCGGCGCGGCGGGTTCGCCGGTCATGGCCGCTCCGTATTGGTTCTTCTCGTCGAAGGAACCATCCCAAATGAAAGGGCTGCCACCGATTCTTGTGTTCTTAGTTCCCGTGGCAAATTGGTCCGACGGAGCCCCTGCGGGCAAGCATAATGACTGATAAGAAGACGCTGTTCTGTGCAACGACCGATGTCGGACGCCAGTAGCAGCAGCCACCGGATTTTTCAGGATATTTACGGACTGCGCCGTCCATCGCGACGACTGCGACCAATCGCAGTCCCGAGGCTAGTGGCCGTAGGCGGAGACGATGAAGGCGTCGACGTCGCGGTGGAGCTTGTCGGCGGCCTGGCGGTCGATGTAGGGCATGTGGCCGGCGCCTACGAACGTGAAGCTGACGTTTTTGCGCAAGGACGGCTCGAGGCCCAAGTGATTTACGGTGTATTCGACAGCGTGGAACGGCGTGTTCGCGTCGTAATAGCCGCAGACGAATAGAACCCTCAGAAAGCCCTGCTGGGTCATGGCCGCGCGGAGGGTCTCGGTGATGTTGGTCCAGCCCTCCTGGTCCCACGGCCAGACGCGCGCGCTGACCGCGTAGTAGCCTTCGCCATCCCATTTCAAATCGCGATGGATGTAATCCTGAAAGGTGGCCATCCACGCGCCTTCGTAGGAAGCTTCGCTGGGATCATATTGGTAGCGTTCGCCAGCGGCGTCTGAATCGATTCCTTCGAAGCGCGAATCGAGCTGGCCGACGGTGCGGCGCTTATCGCGCTCGAGTTCCTTGGCCCAGCGGTCTTCGATGATGCGGAGATTGCTCTGCTCGATGTATTTGGGGGAGAGCGCGGTGAAATGCGTCAGGTCCTGAACGACTTTCTGGCGCTCGGCGTCGGATAGCTGATCGCCTTTCATCAGAGCCTGTGCGTACTCACCGTCGGCAAACGCGCTGGCCTGCTGCGCAACCTGGTCGACGGTTTCGTTCTGCAAATCGGGCGAGAGGAGATGGTGGAACCATGCGGTGGTGGCGTAGGTGGGAAGGTAGAACATGGGCGGCATGTCGTTGCCGGGATTGTCGTCGATGGTGGGCGGCATGATGTAGGTGGAGACCATGACGATTCCGCTGAGGTAAATCTGGTGGCGGTGCTGGAGGATGCCGGAAAGTTCGGCGGAGCGCGTGGTGCCGTAGCTTTCGCCGATCAGGAATTTGGGCGAGCCCCAGCGGCCGTTGCGCGTGAGGTACTGGTAGATGAAATCGGCGAAATAGTTGGCGTCTTCCACGAGGCCATGGAACTGCTTCACGTCCTGGCCCGCGGCGGGGCGGCTGGCACCGGTGGAAATGGCGTCGATGAAAACGAGGTCGGTGGCGTCGAGGAAGGAGTCTTCGTTGTCGGTGATGAGGTAGGGCGCGGGCAGGCCGTGGCCGTCTGCGGTGAGGACAGGGCGCTTGGGACCGAAGCCCATGTGGACGAAGAGGGACGCGGAGCCGGGGCCGCCGTTGTAGCTGAAAGCGATGGGGCGGTCGGCGGGATTGGCGACGCCGTCTTTGACGTAGCCGACGAAGAAGAAGCTGGCTTTGGCCTCGCCGGCGTCGTCTTTGATGACGTACGTGCCGACCGTGGCGGTGTAATTGATTTGCTGGCCGGCGATTTTGGCGGTCTGGTGAGTGACGGAGAATTTTTCGACGGGAGGCGCGGGCTTTTCCTTGTCGGATTTGGCGGCGTCTGCGGGCTTTGACTGAGACTGAGCCTGAGGCGCGTCCTGGCGAGCAGCGGACGTGGATGCCGATGCGACAAGCAAAATGGCAAAGCAGGCAGCGAAGAGAGCGAGCGTTTTCATCGCGAGATTCCCTCTCATAAGTGTGTAGAAAGCGCGAAGGAAGGTATCACGGGATACGGGCGGATGCGAGATGGGGTGCAGTCGCATAAGTGACCTCATATAGTGGAGCGCGGGTGAACGGGATGCGAAGGATGGAAACGGCGCTTGAGGAGATCCTGCTGGACGTGTGGAGACAGGTGCTGGTGGAGAATTCGGAACGCGCTGAGGTTGGTGGGAAGGCGTATCCTGTGGTGAAAACGCCGAAGCTGAAATTGCGCGAAGTCAATTTTGTGGCGGATGGGCGCGCGATTCGAGGGCTGGAGCAGAATCCGGAGACGAAGTCGCGTTGGGCGCAGTTAGCGAGGGTGGGGAAAAAGGTGATGCAGTTTATTGGGGAGAATGGGTACATCGCGGTGGCGGTGGATGGGAACCTGACGGCGTACGGGAAAAAGTGATTGGCGACAGAGGAAACTGAGGAGCCTTTCGAGAATAAAACGGACGTTGGTAAGAATGAGAAGCGTGTGCTAGCATCCGCGTTCTCCGCCCCGAGCGAGGCGACTGAGCAGTGGAGTTGCCGAGCAAGGGTCCGCAGGGTCATCGCGCAGACGCCGGGGTGCCCAGGGCTTCCGTTCCCGCGGAAATTTTGGGCAATGCGCTGCGATGTTCATGCAAACGAAGCAGCCGAAGCCGGAATTTTCCCCTCAATTATCCGCAGATTTGTATCAAGCCGAAAATCTCACCGCAGAGACGCAGAGTTCGCAGAGAAATCAAAGCAGGAGTGTGAGACATGAAATCGTATAACACGGAATGGATACGCAACGTTGGCATTGTAGGTCACGGCGACACGGGGAAAACCCAGCTCGCGTCGTCGTTGTTGTTTACGGCTGGGATGACACCGCGACACGGGAAAGTGAGTGAGGGCTCGACGGTCACAGACTGGGACGAAGAAGAAATTACGCGCAAAATTTCCATCAACACCGGAGTCGCCTATGCCGAATGGCAAGCGCCCGGGCAATCGGATAAGACCAAGATCAACCTGCTGGATACGCCGGGATATTCGACATTCATCAATGAAACGAAGGCGTCGCTGATTGCGGCAGACTCAGCGCTGATACTGGTGGACGCCGCCGCGGGCGTGCAGGTGGTGACGGAAAAGGTGTGGGACTACGCGACGGAGTACGATCAGCCGCGCGCCTTCATCCTGAACTGGATGGATCGCGAATTGGCGAGTTTCGAGCGCGCACTGACTTCGCTGCAGCAGGTGTTTGGGCGCGGTGTGATTCCCATTCAATTGCCGATCGGGTCTGAGAAGAGTTTTCGGGGCGTAATTGATTTGGTGACGATGAAGGCGCTGATTTACACGCCCGACGGAGACGGCAAAGCGAAGATCGAGGAAATCCCGGCGGACATGGCCGATGACGCGCAAGCCGCACATGAGGCCTTGGTCGAGCTGGTGGCGGAAGGCGAAGACGAATTGATGCAGGAGTTTTTCGAGAAGGGCACGCTGCCGGCGGAGGATTTGAAGAAGGGACTGCACGAGGAAGTGCGGGACAAGAAGGTGTTTCCGGTGCTGCTGAGTTCGGCGCTGCACAATATCGGCAGTGACGCGATCCTGAATTTCATCGTGGACATCTTGCCGGCGCCTGCGTACCGGGGGAAAGCCAGCGGGCACAAGACGGCGGACCACAAGGGCGAGACGATCGAGCGCAAGATTGCGGACTCGGAGCCGGTGGCGATTTCGGTTTTCAAGACGCTGGCGGACCCGTTCGCGGGGCGCATCACGTATTTCAAAGTGATGTCGGGAGTACTGAAGAATGATGCGACACTGCACAACTACAACCGGAATTCGCAGGAACGGCTGCAGCACATCCAGGTGATGCAGGGGAAAACGGCGACGGCTGTGAATGACTTGCATGCGGGCGATATTGGGTCTGTGGCGAAGCTGAAGGAGACGACGACTGGGGAAGTGCTTGGGGATAAGGCGGGACCGATTTTCTACGCGGTCGCGAGGATTCCGGAGCCCTCGATTACGTTTGCCGTCGAGCCTAAGACGCGCGCGGACGAGGATCGCATTGGAGTGGCGATTCATAAGATTCTCGAGGAGGATTTGGCGCTGCGATTTTCGCGCGATCCACAAACGAAGGAATTCCTTCTCAGCGGCGCGGGACAGCAGCACATCGAAGTGGTGGTGGCGAAGCTTCGCAAGCGGTATCACGTGGAGATGACGCTGAAGCCGCCGAAGGTTCCGTATCGTGAAACCATTCGTGGCAAAGCGGACGCGGAAGGAAAGCACAAGAAGCAGACCGGCGGGCACGGGCAGTTCGGGCTTTGCCGCATCAAGATGGAGCCGCTGCCGCGCGGCAAGGGAATCGAGTTTGTCGACGATATTTTCGGCGGCGCGATACCGAAGAACTGGATTCCGTCAGTGGAAAGAGGGATTCGCGACGCGGCGGAGCGCGGGTATCTGGCGGGGTTTCCAGTCGTGGATTTCCGCGCGAGCCTCTACGACGGCAAATACCACGACGTGGATTCGAGCGATATCGCGTTCAAGATTGCGGGGCAGCTCGCGTTCAAGGAGGCAATGAAGCAGGCGCGGCCGGCGCTGCTTGAGCCGATCATGCACGTGGAGGTCTACGCCCCGGATCAGTACTCAGGTGACTTGATGGGGAATCTAAGCGGCCGTCGCGGGAAAATCAGCGGCAGCGAAAGTCGCACGGGAAGCGTGATCATCAAGGCGCAGGTGCCCCTCGCGGAGATGCTGAGTTATGCGAACGAGCTCACGTCGATGACGCAGGGTCGCGGCAGCTACTCGATGGAGTTTTCACACTACGACTTCGTGCCGGGCGAACTGGCCGAAAAAGTGATCGCAGCGCACAAGCCGCACGCGGAGGAAGACGCCGAAGGCGCCTCGGCATAGTTATAGCTATGCGCCCGGCTGCGTGGCGCGTTCGAAACGCGACTTGCGTTGCTACTTTGTGGCGCTTGAAGTCGGAGTGGTGCCAGTCGGCTGATTCGCCGCCGACGTGGCATCGCTATCCTTGTCCTTCTTCGATTTGTCCTTGGTGACCTTCGCCTCGTATGGCTTGTTGTTTGCGCCAAGCGACGGACAACCGTATCCGTAGCATGGTCCGGGATCACGGAACTGGGCATTCGATACCGGCGAGCAGAAAGCAAAAAAACACAAGGCGAGGCCAGCCCCCGCAAGCTTCTTCTTCATGGGATTTCCTCTCGGCACGCATTCCGGATGACCGGAGCGCACCTAGATGCTTATCGGCAGGCAGACGAGAAAGTCCATGCGGGGATGGAAGTAATTCTGGACCAGTCTGCGGCAAAGAACTGTGCCGACTAGATACGTTTTATCGCGGGAGGAAGAAGCCTGTCAAGCGTTTGTGTTCGTCAAATGCGGAACCAAATTCGCGAGCCAGGAGGGCTTCTTCGCGGCGAGCTTTCCATATGAAGCTGGCAAGCCAGATAGCCAGCGCGAGTAGCGCGCGGTATCGACCGATGGGGAGCGCTGTGCCAGTGAGTGCCAGGAGGATGCCGGTATAGATAGGGTGCCGGATGCGCTTGTAAGGACCGGTGCGGATTAGCTTGTGGTCTACTTTGAGTGCTACTGCGCCACTCCAGTACTGGCCGATGTGGTAGCGGGCCCAGATTGCAAATGCGACGCCGACCACGGTGAACGCGGCACCGAGCCAAGCCACCCAGTCGACGTACGGCATGAAGCGGCGGTTGAGGACGCCAAACCACGGGTTGTTCCCATAGAGCAGGAGAAATGCAATTACCAATACGACGACCCGGACGAGCTGGCTGCCAGCATCTTCAGGAGCTTTTTTTCGCCTGACGGCGAACGCGCTGACGAGCCAATACAAGGTGAAAATCAGCCAAGCAGCGCCGATGACGTCGCCCGGATCGATCACTTCGCCTCCCCAGACGCAGATTTATCACATTTTACCGAGCGGATCATTCCGACTCAAATTGGCCCTTGCGAATTACAAGCCGCCTGGTTCAAGCTGCGCGGCAATGAAAAGCCAAAATCGAAAAAAGAAGTTGGGCGATGCAACGCTGGCAATACACGCCGGCGAGCAGCGGTTTCACGTGGGCGCGCCGGTGGGCGTGTCGATCGCGCGAACGGCGAACTTCACCTTCGAAAGTTCGGAGGAGATGAAACGTTGGGCTGAGGGAAAAAGCCCGGCGTACATCTACACGAGATACGGGAATCCCACGCTGACCGTGGCGGAAGCGAAACTGGCGGCGCTGGAAGGCGCGGAAGCGTCGATCGTCACGGCATCCGGAATGGCGGCAATCTCCAGCACGCTACTGGCGGTGCTAAAGGCAGGCGATGAGGTGATAGCGACACGCCAGCTCTACGGCGGCAGCTATCGGCTGATGCGCGATATTTTTCCGGGATTGGGAATTGTGATTCGGCACGTGGAACCAGACCTGGGAGGAATCGAGCGGCTGGTGAACCCGCGGACTAAGGTGCTGTACGTCGAGACGCCCACGAACCCGACACTGCGGCTGGTGAATCTGGAAAAGGCGGCGGCGTTCGCCAAGGAATGGGACCTGGTGTCGATCGTGGACAACACGTTCGCGAGCCCCGTGCTGCAGAAACCAATCGAGTTCGGGTTCGACGTGGTAGTGCACAGCGCGACGAAGTTTCTGGCCGGGCACTCGGACATTATCGCAGGGGCGGCATCCGGGAAACGCTGGCTTATCGGAAAGGTGAGGCAAAATATCATCAATCTCGGCGGCTCGATGGATCCCGAAGCTGCGTTTTTGCTGATCCGGGGGATGAAGACGCTACAGGTGCGGGTCGAGCGGCAGTGCAAGACGGCGATGGCTGTGGCGAAGTACCTCGCGAGGCACCCGAAAGTTTCGAGCGTTCACTTTCCGGGATTGTCGTCCCATCCAGACCACGCTCTGGGGAAGAAACAGATGCGCGGGTTCGGGTCGATGCTGTCATTCGACCTGAAAGGCGGAGTGCAGGCCGCCCGGCGATTCTGCGATCGCGTGCGCATCTTTCTGCTCGCAGCGAGCCTGGGAGGTGTGGAATCGCTGGTCGTGCTGCCCATATACAGCTCGCATTACAGGATGTCTCTGACGGAGTTGCGCGCAGCCGGAGTGGAACCCGGCACGGTGCGCGTCTCGGTGGGCCTGGAAGACCCCGGCGACTTAATTGAGGATTTGAAGCAAGCGCTGGCGTGAAGCGGCGGTTTGGAATTGAGGACCCTGACGCGACTCTTATTTGCGGCGATCTGCCTTGAGGCAACACTCGTTTTGGTGTCAGCGTTCGCTGCGGCGCAAGCTCCCCGGCAACTCCCTCCATCTTTTGAGTTCTCTGCTGGAAGTTCAAGCCCGTGCATCCCGGTGGAAGTCGTCGCGGACGGCCTCGTTCTTGTGCGGGGAGAAGTGAATGGCCACGCGGGTTCGTTCATCCTCGATAACGCCACGCAGGGGTTCACCGCGGACAACGACTATGCGAAGCACAATTCTATCGAGATTATCGACAGGGCCCCAGCGCGCGGCGGAGGAGCCAACCCAATTGATGCGGGAGTGGCACACGACGTCCGGATCAGCGTAAAGGGCCTGGTACTGACTCATCGCAACCTCGTCGTCATACCTCTAAAGGCCATCGAGCCCGTCATCGGCCACACAGTCGACGGCATCGTTGGGTCGCGCCTGTTCGACGATTTCACGGTAGTTGTGGATTACGACCGGTCATGCGTGTCCATTTACGCGCCCGATCAGTATCGCCCCGCGGGAAAGGAAACGGTTTTCCCTGTTCGTATTGACCAGCACGGATTCCCGTTCATCGATGCTTCCGTCGTTTTTCCCGGAATGGCGGGAGTCCACGGCAACTTCCTGATCGACGGAGGTGCGAACACCTTCATGGATATCTACAAGACATTCGGTGTGGCGCATGGAATTCCACCCAGTGGAATGAGCCTTCTGGATGAGCCAGGAACGAGCACCGGGGGACGAACCGAATCTCGCGAAGGGAGAGCCGACCGAATCGATCTGGGTTCGTACTCGATCAGGAATCCGCCAATTACGTTTGCCGAGGACACCGAAGGGCTGATGGCGGCGACGGATTATGCAGGTCTCATTGGCACCGAGTTTTTACGGAGGTTCACGGTCGTATTCGACCATCCCAACAAGCGAATCTTGCTGACTCCGAATCGCCACTATCAAGAGGCCGCCGCTTACGACGAAAGCGGCTTGAGACTTCGCGCGGACCCGCCTGATTTTCACAGGTTTGTGGTGGCAAGGATCGTTCCGGATTCAGCCGGGGCCGCAGCGGGCATCGCTCCGGGAGACGTCATAAAGTCGATCGGCGGCCGGCCGGCCGAGAACCTCACTCTTACGGAGCTCCGGGAGTTGCTTCGGCAGCCTGACGCACAATACACCCTGATGATCGCGCGCGGCGATAAGCACCTTCAGCTGGAAATACACCTGCGCCGACTCCTGTAACGACTTGAAGGATGGCGTATTTGGGCTTGCGCAACCCCGTACAGGCGGTCCATTGACTCTGTCGTACGCACTTCGTAGTATCTCCGATAGCTCAAAGTAATACTTGCAGTGCTGTAGCCTTCGCAGGGAAGAGCCAGGCAGCGCCAAGAACATGAAGCACCGCGCGACATTTTGGGTCACGTTGGCAGCCGGGATACTGTTGCTCGGCTGCGAGGATTCCACAACGAAAAACGTCCGCGTCCAGCCTCCGGCGGCACCTGCGCCAGTTCCTGAGTACGTTCACCAGCCGCTGCCCTTTCCGGATCAACCGCTGCTCTACGTTGCGCTGCTTCCAGACACGCGTCCAGCAATCGATATTCTCTTGGAGCGGGTTCAGAACAGCTACGAAGCCGGCCAGAAAGAGTACAAAGCGGGAAACCTCGAAAATGCACGGGCAAACTTCGATCGCGGCGTAAACCTGATTCTCTCCAGCGGCTTCCCCGTAGACTTCGATTCAAGGCTATCCGATCTGTTCGATCAGATTGGCGAGTCGATGCACTCGTATGAGATGGATGCGACGCAGAGCGCGGAGGATGAGGAGGCAGAGGCTCCCAGCCAGCCCGCTCCGATCGACGAAATTGCGGACATGGCCCTGCCGGCTGCGGATCCGAGGCTGGCGGCAAAGGCTGAGCAGGAACTGATCACGGTTCCGCACGACCTGCCCCTGACCGTGAACGAATCTGTGCTTCAGTATCTGAGCTTCTTTACGACGCCGCGCGGGCGGGCAGTGGCCGAGCGAGGCCTTGGGCGCGCAGGACGCTACAGCGACATGATTCGGCGGGTGCTGAAACAGGAAGGCGTTCCGCAGGACCTGATTTATCTGGCGCAGGCAGAAAGCGCGTTTCTGCCGGATGCCGTCTCCAAGAAGGGCGCGCGCGGGATTTGGCAGTTCATGCCCTTCCGAGGGCAGGAGTATGACCTCGACCGCAGCTACTGGGTGGACGAGCGGAGCGACCCGGAAAAGGCTACGCGGGCGGCGGCGCGTCACATGCGAGATTTGTACGACATCTTCGGCGATTGGTACCTCGTCATGGCGGCCTATAACTCCGGGCCGCTAAACGTGGCGCGGGGAATCCAGCGCACAGGCTACGCGGATTTTTGGGAGTTGCAGAAGCGCCATGCGCTGCCAAAACAGACCCAGGATTACGTGCCGATCATCATTGCGATGGCCCTGGTAGCGAAGGACCCCGGACTATACGGAGTGCAGGTTGCGGCGGAGAAGCCGGAACCCTTCGAGACGATTGTTCCGGGACATCCCATCGATTTGAGGTTAGTGGCGGACGCGACGGGCGCGGAGATCGACGATCTGCGGGCTCTCAATCCGGAACTGCTGCGAAACGTGACTCCCAACGATTCGCGTTTCGAATTGAAGGTGCCGACCGGGTGCGCGGAAAAATTCAACGGCAATATCCAGCAGGTTCCTGAAGAGAAGTGGACGAGCTGGCGTTTGCACGCTGTGCAAAACGGGGAGACGATGGTGGATGTGGCACGTCGCTACAGTGTAGCGGTAGCAGCGATTGAAAATGCGAATCACCTAGAGCCTCATGCCGACGTTCCCGCAGGGTTCTGGCTGAACGTGCCGACGCCGCCACCGCCGGTCCAGATGGTGCACTACCGCGTGCAGCGAGGTGACACGCTCGATTCCATTGCGGACCGTTTCGACGTGACCGTGGCCGAGTTGAAGCGATGGAATCACTTGTCCGCCAGCCACGTGCCAAGAGGCACGCGCCTGAGAATTTACGCGGGAGGCGAGCCGGTCCGCGCAGGCGCGCAGGCCAGGCAGAAGTCGGCACAGAATCGCACTGCGACCATTCAGAATGCGTCGACAAAGGCCGTGGAATCAGGCGATCCCGTCCAGCACACGGTGAAGGCGGGCGAGACACTCTATTCCATCGCTCGTGAGTACGGCGTGACGGTGTCAGCCCTGCGACTATCGAACCCCTTCCTGGCGGACCGGTCGCTCGAAGCCGGCGACGTGCTGAAGATTCAACAGCGGTAAAGCTCCAAGCCTTCGCAATTCCCTGCTCTTCAAAAAGCACCAAGATTCCGCGTCGGCTGGCGCTGACCGTCGTTTGTCTTGACAAACCCCTGAGACTCCGCTTGAATTTGGCCCAGGACTACAAAGGCCGCACAGCGCGCCTGAGGCCCACGGAGGATTCAATGTTTTTCGGAAAAATGCATGACGACGAAGACGACGAGTTGCCGCGGTACGAAGAGGAAGAAGAGGGCCTCGAACAACCGCATGAGGGAGAGGCTATAGAAGAAGTGGAAGAAGTGATCGTGGAAAGCGACGCCGAGGATGAAGGCGAGGGCGATGAGGCTCCCGCGCCGGCGGCTCGAAAGGCTCCTGCGCCGAAGAAGAAAGCCAAGAAGGCGGCACCGAGGAAGAAAGCCAGGAAAGGCGCGCCCAAGAAGAAGAAGGCCAAGTCGAAAAAGGCGGCGAAGAAAAAGGGCAAGAAAAAGAAGCGTTAAGCCTTTGTCTTGATTGTTTACCATTCATTTTTGTCGCGGAGCGCCGCGGAATTTGATGCTTCGTTCCGCGATTTTTTTATGCTGGCGGCTGAAGCGAGTAGCCCAATTCTCGAGCTGAATCATTCCGGCACACCCACGGAAACCAAACCGGCGCCGCAAAATCCCACCGTGGAATCAGACGCTCGGTTTCGACCGACCCACTGAAGTCGTTGTTGCCCCGGCATTGGCTCCGTCGATAGGATACGCGCGCCATGAGGCGTGCGGTGGAGCAGATCCGGCGGATGCGGGGCGGCGCGCAGTCGCATTTAATGCGTTGCGATGATGGCGACTATTACGTGGTGAAATTTCGGAACAATCCGCAAGGGGTGCGGATCCTGGCGAACGAATTGCTTGGAACGAGGCTGGCGGCGAGGCTCGGATTGCCGACGCCGGGCGCCGAAATAGTGGAGGTTGGACCGAAGCTCATCGAATTCACGGATGATCTGGTGATGCAATTGGGGCGCGGGCACGCGCCGTGCGAGCCAGGGATGCAATTTGGTTCGCGCTATCCGGGATCACCTGCGGAGACCGTAGTGTACGACTTCGTGCCGGAGGAGCAACTGCGCGAGGTCCCGAACCTGCGGGACTTTTGCGGGATGCTTGTTTTCGACAAGTGGACTTGCAACACAAACGGACGGCAGGCGATTTTCTTCCGCGGAAAGAACGAAACACGCTACACGGCCCAGATGATCGACCAGGGATTCTGCTTCAACGCGGGAGAATGGAATTTTCCGGACGCCCCCCTGCGAGGAATTTATGCGCGGCACAGCGTGTACGGGCGCGTTCAGGGCATCGACTCTTTCGAGCCATGGCTCTCGCGCGTCGAATCAGCAATCGCGGAAAGCGCCCTGGATGAGATTCAGAGCGAGATTCCGCCCGAGTGGTACGATGACGATGCGGATGCGCTCAACAAATTGCTCGAGCAGCTGTGGCGGCGCAGGGGGCTGGTGCGGCAACTGCTCCTTGCGACACGAGATTCATCGGCACAACCCTTTCCCAATTGGAAGTGAACCATGCCTGACGAACAACGAACACTGCGCTATCGCATTTTGCGCTATACCCCTAACCTCGTCCGGGACGAGTGGGCCAATATTGGGGTACTGCTCGAGGAAACCGACGGAAAACGGCGGGCCATGCGCGTGATCGAGGATTCCGCCGAGATCGCGCGCGTGCGGCGGCTGCACCCGAACGCCGACGAGACCCTCCTGCGGGAGCTGCCCAGCGAGTTCGATTCGGCGTTACGACGGCCGGAGGCGGAAGTGGCGCGGTATATCGAGAAGCTGGATCAAACGCTGTCGAATGCTCTACAGCTTAGCCCGCAAAGGGCGGTGAGCGCCGAAGACTTCGACGCCGAGCTCGACCGGCTGTATCGCGAGCACGTCGCTCCGCCGCCCCGCGCACGCGCAGGATTCATCGAAAGCGCCCGGGCGTGGATCAAGTCGCGCGTGGATGATACGCTGCGGCGGCACCGCGTGCCGCGGCTCGAACGGAGCATCCGCGTGGAGGAATTTACCGAGCCCGGCGATCCCTTCAAGCTCGACTACGCCTACCGCAATGGCGTGCGCGGTTTTCTGCATGCCGTGGCGCTCGGACGCGATCCGGTGCAGGCGAAAATTCTCGCGTATACGGCGGAAAAGATCCGCGCGCGCCTTCCGCATGCGGAATTTACCGCGATCACAGAGGAACAGCCTTCTACCGATAACCGCCGCCACGTGTTTATCTCGCGGCTGTTCGACGATAGTCGCATCACGGTGGTGCCGCTGAATCGGATCGAGCCGTTCGCGGAAGAGCTCAAGCGAAGGCTAGCGCAATAAAACCCGAGGTGGACTCACCTCCCGATTTTGCCCCAGGCCGGCAGTGCGCGCCTGCCGAGCAGCGCTTCGGCCGCCCACGCACCCAGATAGCAAGATAGAGCCACTCCATGACCTGCATAGGCACCGAGGACGATCGCGTTGCCGCTGCGCGGGTGCCAATCGAACGCCGGCACCCAAGACTCGCGAAAGAGAATCGGCCCGCCCCAGCGGTGCGTGAAGCTGACGTCACGCAAAGCAGGATGCAATCCGCGAACGCGCGTTTGCAAAGACTCGATCAGCCGGGCAGCATCCCCCGATGAAACGGCGATGCTCTGGAGAGTTTTTGCGCGCGGAGCGGAAACCAGCCCGCCTCCCCAGATCACGGAGTTGTTCGGGCGTACCCGTCCCCAGAGATACGGCAGATCAACGGTGTAGAAGGGTTTTCGCTCGCCAAGACCGATCTGCTCCAGCTGCTTTTCGGTCAGCGGCTCGCTCGCGATCGCCAGCGTCAGGCGCGCTTCCGCTTCACCGAGGCCGGAGAGTTCGGTGGAAAGCGCGTTCGTGGCGAAGAGAATTTTTCCAGCCCTTATTTCTGTTTTGGCGAGCCGTACTAACGGCTGCGGCGCATTCCAATCGACGGACCGGACCGAGGAATTTTCGAAAATCTTCGCGCCCAGGCGCTCGGCCGCGTGCCCGAGGCCCCTTACAAGCTTTCCGGGATCGAGTGATCCTCCGGGGACTTCGTTCACAACGTGCAGGTCGCCCGAATCCTGCCACCGAATCGGCGAACGGCTCGCGTCACCGCTGCGGCCAATTTCAAAAGCGCCGGGCAGATAAAGATCGCAACCCACTTCGAGTTTCTTGAGGATGTTCTCAAGGCCGGCGAGCACGTCGCCCAGCCCGGGCGCGTCGCCGGCGGCGGTTTCAGAGAGCGCCATGCCCCCGGTTCGCCCGCTGGCGCCAGCTCCCAAGCGGGCAGCTTCCAGCACGGTCACTGACTTCTCCGGCGCGAGGCGGCGCAGCCAGGCTGCGGACGCAAGCCCGGTAAAGCCGCCGCCAATGACGACGAAGTCCGACTCCTCCGGCAACTCGCCGGGCGAAGGGACGAAATCGATGTGCCAGGGCGGAAGGCCCCAGCCGTTTTTTGCCTTTGGATCGTGCATTACGAAGAGCGGCTAACCTATCGAAGTATCGAGGGAGAGACTGAATGCTCCGCGGTCAAGAAGCGAAATGTCAGGCACGAGATCAGTCTTCCGATTTCAAGTTTGAGCGCTAGAGAATGCTTTCCGTCCAATTCTCCAATGTGTGCTTCAGCTTGCCCATGAACTGGTGGGCCACGGCGCCATCCACCACGCGGTGATCGTAGGAAAGCGTGAGATAGACCATGGAGCGAATGGCGATGGCGTCGTCGACTACGACGGGGCGCTTTTCGATCGCGCCGAGCCCGAGAATGGCCACGTTGGGCTGGTTGATCACCGGCAGGCCAAACAGACCGCCGAAGACCCCCGGATTCGTGATCGAAAAAGTGCTCTCGGCCACTTCCTCGGGCTTGAGTTTTTTCGCACGGGCGCGCTCGGCGAGATCGTTGATGGTGCGCGCGATGCCGAGAAAATTCTTCTCTTCGGCGTTCTTGATCACCGGCACGATCAGACCCCAATCGAGAGCCACGGCGATCCCGATGTTCACTTCCTTGTGCAGGACGATATTTGTACCGTCCACGGAAGAATTGACGGTGGGATAGGCGCGCAGCGCTTCGACAGCTGCGCGGACGAAGAACGGCATGAAGGTAAGCTTGGTTCCCGAAGCCTGCTCGAATTTGTCCTTGGACTTGGCGCGCAACGAAGCGATTCCGGTGACGTCGGCTTCGTCAACGGAGTAGACGTGCGGCGAAACGCGCTTCGACAGCACCATGTGTTCGGCGATCTTCTGGCGCATTACGGACATGGGCTGCACTTCGTACTGGCCGAAGTAGAGCCTCTCGCGCGGGACGGCCGTTTCGAGGACGGCGGAGGCAGCGGCTCCGCCGCTCGGAGGCGGAGGTGGCGGAGGTGGCGGAGCGGCAGGGGCGCGGAACGGAATCGCGCCGGCGGATGCTGCGGTGGCCCCGGAAGCTGGGCTTGGGCGCGCGGCATTTCCTTCGACGGCTTCCAGAATGTCGCGCTTGCTGACGCGGCCTCCTGCTCCGGTGCCAGGAACCTGCGACAGATCGATATTGTTTTCGCGAGCGATGCGGCGCACGAGCGGAGAACTGCGAACCTTTTCGGCGCCAGCTGAGGCGGCGGCAGCCTGCTGCGGAGCTGGCGCGGCAGCCGTCGAAGGAAATGGCGTCGGCGCAGGTTTCGGGGCAGACGGAAGCACAACGGAAGGAGCAGCAGCCTTTGCGGCTTCAGCGCGCGCAGGTGGCGGAGCAGCTGCGGACTGCTTGGCCGGAGCCGGCGCGGATGACGCAGCGACCGCGCCATCGGCGTCGATGAGTGCCACGATGGTTTGAATCGGCACCGTCTGACCTTCGTTGACCTTGATCTCTTTGAGCACGCCGGCGGCAGGCGAGGGAATTTCGGCGTCCACTTTATCGGTGGAAATTTCGAAGAGTGGCTCATCGCGCTCGATCTTGTCGCCCGGCTTCTTCAGCCACTTGGTGATGGTGCCTTCAAAAATGCTTTCACCCATCTGGGGCATCACGACATCGACAGCCATGATTGTCTCCTATCGTCGCTGCAATCCCTGAATCACGCCGGGCTCAGGCATTCCTCGTGCCACACGCCGGGGATTCCATCCAGCGTGTAGATTTCGTCGCCGCCGTGAAAGAAGTTGACGGCCTTCACTTTCGCCACGCGTCCGGCAAACTCCAACTGGTCGGGCTCGAGCTCGTTATGGTATTGCCCCGCCTCGAGGAATTCTTCCAGAAACGCGCGGTCGGCGATACGAACGTCGGCTCCCACCTCGAACTCCGCGTTGTTCACACCTTTTGTTTTGCCCATGGGCAGCCTGCTTTCCTTTAGTATTTTGCCAATTCGTGAGCGGCGGCGACAACTTTTTCGGTATTCGGTAGAAATCTTTCTTCAAGCGGCGGAGCGTAAGGCACCGGCGTATCGAGCGCTGTGACGCGCAGGATCGGGCCATCGAGATCTTCGAACGCTCCTTCGCAAACGATAGCGGCGATCTCGCCGGCGATGCCGCCCGTGCGCGTGTCCTCGTGGACGATCAGGAGCTTATTCGTCTTCTTCACAGACTTAAGAATCGCTTCACGATCCAGAGGCAGAAGGGTGCGCAGGTCGATCACCTCGGCGTCGATGCCCTCTTTCGCGAGCTTCTCGGCGGCTTCGAGCGACGTGTGGACCATGGCCGCATAGCTGATGATGGTCAAATCGCGGCCTTCGCGGCGGATCGCGGCTTTGCCCAGGGGCACCGAATAATCGTCCGCTGGAATATCTTCCTTGATGCGGCGATAAAGGAATTTGTGCTCGAAAAATAGGACTGGATTATTGTCGCGAATGGCAGACTTCAGCAGGCCCTTCGCGTCGTACGCAGTGGAGGGATAAACAACCTTGAGGCCCGGCGTGTGGACAAAATACATTTCCGGATTCGCCGAGTGGAACGGTCCCCCGTGAACGCCGCCGCCTGAAGGCCCGCGCAGCACCACGGGGACGGGCGCGCCCCAGCGATAGTGCGACTTGGCGAGAAAATTGGTGACCTGATTGAAGCAGCAGGCGATGAAATCGATGAATTGCATTTCCGCAACGGGCCGCAGCCCGAGATAACTCATGCCGCAGGCAGCGCCAACAATCGCCGTTTCGCTGATAGGCGTATCGATCACACGCTCGCGCCCGAACTTCGCGAGCAGGCCTTCAGTTACCTTGAAGGCGCCGCCATAGACGCCGATGTCCTCACCCAGGGCGACCACCGAGGGATCCGTCTCCATCTCTTCGAAGAGGGCCTGGCGAATAGCTTCCAGCATCGTGACTGTAGCCATCAGTGCCTCCTCCCCTTGCCGCGCCCGCGCCCGCCGCGCGTTTCTCTTGCTTCGCGCGTTTCGCGCACGAAGGATTGGTCTTTCGGTCCGCGGCCAAAGGGCACGCGGGGCGCAGCGGCTTCGTTCGCATCGGGTCCGTTGCCGGTGGCGGGAGGCATCGTCGCAACGGCCTTTTCTTGCACTTTCGGTGCCGGTGGGGATGCCGGCCGCTTGCCGCCGTTCGCGCCGGCAGCAACAACTTTTGAGCCAGGAATTTCGGCTTCCTGCTCCTCCTTAGATTCTGATTCAAGACCGCCGAAACCTTTCACGGCCCAGACCGCTTCGATGCTGGATTTCGGCGGCATCACTTCTTCCTTTGGCCGGCGCCAATCGGCGTCGATCGTGTGGCAGCCGTCGCAATAGACGCCGCCCTCCGCCAACTCCGGCGGCGGCAGAGGAGATTCTTCGGCAAATTTCTGTTCTTCGTCGAGTTCGCGGTCGATGCGCGCATCAATTTCCGACTTTTCCCTCGCGTCCCAGATTTTGTGCTCGGTGAGATATTTTTCGTAAAGGGCGATGGGATCGCGCACCTTCCAATGATCGAACATCGCCTTGGGGACATATTCGGCGCGATCGTGCTGCGCATGGCCTTTCATGCGATGCGTCTTCACCTCGATGAGCACGGGGCCATTCCCTGCGCGGCAATCGTCGACGGCTTCTTTTGTCGCGCCATAAACGGCCAAGACGTCATTTCCGTCCACCGACTTGCTGGCAATACCGTAGGCGCGAGCGCGATCGGCCAGATTTTTCAAAGGCACTTGCTGGGATACGGGCGTGGAATACGCCCACTGATTATTTTCGAGGATCAGCACGAAGGGGGCACGCTGTGTAGCGGCAAAATTCAAACCTTCATGGAAGGCGCCCGTGGAGCTGCCGCCATCGCCGATCCAGGTGAGCGTGACGATGTTCTGGCCGAGATAGCGGCCGGCCATGGCAACGCCAGTCATCACGGGGATCAAGTCGCCCAGCATCGAAATGGGTGAAACCGTGCGGCGGACTTTCAAATCGCCGAAATGGCTGGTGCCGTCTTTGCCGAAAGTCGGTGACGTGTACTTGGCCATGTGCTGCGTGAAAATGTCGCGAGGCTTGAATCCCTTCACCAGCAACGCCCCGATATTGCGGATCATGGGAGCCAGCCAATCGCGCTTTTCGAGCGCGTATGCCGTCCCCACCGAAACCGCTTCCTGGCCCAGGCTGGAATAGAGACCGCCGACAATTTTGTTTTGGCGGAAGAGACGCACCATACGGTCTTCGAGCTGCCGGTTCAGCTGCATGTAGTAATAGAGCTCGAGCTGCTGCTCGTGCGAAAGCGGACGGCTCATGCGCGACTCTCCTTCAGGGCTTCCGCTGGCGCGACTGGGGTCGCAAACAGTTCAGGCTTTTGCTCGGTGGTTGATATTGCCTCTTCCAAGCGCTCTCGAGTGACGGGAATCATTTCGGAGCCGAATACCTCTCCGAATCGCGCTGCAAGCTGGTCGCGAACCGGTTTCAGCCGCACAGCATGCCCGAGAACGCGCTCAAGCGAAGTTGCGCGGCTTCCGGATATGCCACAGGGAACAATCAGATCGAAATAGCGCAGGTCCGTGGAAACGTTGAACGCGAAGCCGTGCGATGTAACCCAGCGGCTCAAATGCACACCCAACGCAGCAAGCTTTTCTTCGCCGCTTGCCGAGTCGACCCAAACGCCATGGTTTGCTGAGGAGCGATGAGCAGCGAGCCCGAAGTCTCTCGTCGCACGAATCATGACCTCCTCAAGCTGGTCGACGTACCAGCGAATATCGCGCCGGTACGCGGTTAAATCCAGAATTGGGTAGCCGACGATTTGTCCTGGGCCGTGATAGGTGACGTCACCACCGCGATCGGTGGGATGAAACTCGACGTTCATCTGGCGAAGCAGCTGGTCGCTGGCGCGCAAGTGTTCGAATTTGCCGTTACGGCCCAGCGTGATGACGTGCGGATGCTCGCAAAGGATCAGAACATCAGGAATTGAGGCGCGCTTGCGCGCTTCGACGACACGCCGCTGCAATTCGAGCGACGCGTCATATCGAATCGCCCCAGCGTCAACCAGCCAGCACAATTGCTGCAACTGTCCTCGCCTCACGACAACAGATTCGCGAACTAAAAGTTGATGGCAAGCCCGCGAACGGAATTGAATGCGTCGCCCATCGCTTCCCACACCGTGGGATGCGCGTGAATCACGTTGCCCATGTCGTCGAGCGTGGCTTCGAGGTTCAGTGCAGTGGTGGGCTCCGAAAGGATTTCCGTCGCCAGCGGGCCAATCGCATGCACTCCGAGAACCTCCCCGTATTTCTTTTCGGCAACGACTTTAATGAAGCCTTCATGCATTCCCAGGATTGTCGCCTTGCTGTTCGCGGCGAACGGAAACTTGCCAGTTTTCACGTCGTAACCGGCCTCGCGCGCCTGCTTCTCGGTGAGCCCGATCGAACCGATCTGCGGCTCGCAATAGGTGGCGTTGGGGCAGCGCTTGCGATCAAAAGGCTGCACTTCTTTTCCAGCCATGCGCCCGACGGCGATGATTCCTTCCATCGAAGCCGCGTGGGCCAGCTGCGGCAGCCCCGCAACGATGTCGCCGATGGCGCAGAGTTTAGGCTCGTCCGTCTCAAGATACATGTTGGTGTGAACGTAACCGCGCTCGACTTTCGCTTTCGTCTTTTCGATCCCGACGTTCTCTGTGAGCGGCCGGCGCCCGACGGCGATTAGCACTTTTTCGGCGGATACAGTCTGCTCTTTTCCGGTTTTATCGGTAAAGGTGACGGCCGCTCCGCCGGCTTGCTTCTTCACGGAGGTTACTTTCGCTTCCGTCTCCACCCGAATGCCTTTTTTCTTGAAGGCTTTCTCAAGCTCGGGAGAGATTTCTTCATCCTCCAAGGGCACGATTCGGGGCAGCGCCTCAAGAAGAGTAACGTCCGTCCCAAAGGTGCGAAAAATCGAAGCAAACTCCACGCCTACAGCACCGCAACCAACGACGACCATCGACTTGGGAATCGCCTGCATCGACAGAATCTCGCGATTCGTGAGGACGGTTTTGCCGTCGATTTCCACGCCGGGCAACGATCTTGCTTCAGACCCCGTGGCAAGCATCGTGTACGTTGTTTCCAGTTCGGTGACCTTGCCGTCTTTCTCCACCGAGACTCGCCCCGGTCCCGCGATTCTTCCCCAGCCCGTAACTGATTCAACTTTATTCTTCTTAAAGAGAAATCCGATGCCGGTCGCGTGCTTCTTTACGATTTTGTCTTTGCGGGCAAGAATAGCCGGCCAATTGACGCCCACATCCCTCACATCGAAGCCAAACTCTTCCGCTCGCTTGAAGTAATCGTAGATGTCAGCGTGATGCAGAAAAACCTTCGTGGGAATGCAGCCGACGTGTAAGCAAGTGCCGCCGAGAAACGGGTCTTTTTCCACGACTGCCGTCTTCAATCCCCATTGCCCTGCGCGAATCGCGGCCACGTAGCCGCCCGGCCCGCTCCCGATGATCACCAGATCATATTTGGCCAAAACAGTCCTCCGTACAATTTCAGAGACCGCTCAGCCTGACGCCAAGCGAGCCTCACCCGTTGCCAATAAAGAAATGTCACCCGTTAGATGAATTGAAGGACAGCCACGATTGCAGCTCTGTCAAGCCGATGCAAACACAAGATTCTAGCAGCCACTTCTTGCGGTCGCAACCCGAGCGATTGAACCGAGACCGCACTCACCCCCGTACTCGGAATCCTTTTCAGAGCATGGCGCATCTATTTTCGGCCAGCGGAGAATTGGAAGGGCGAAAAGCTTCGTGATTGTAGCGGTGCCGTTTATGAGCGTTTTGCAGCGGCTGATTTGACAACGTGTTCAGGCGCCGCTAAAATTTACCGTTTTGAGCGGGACGCATGGAAGCACTGAGGGTCTGAGGATTGGTCATGGATAAGAAACGGCTGGAATATTATAAGAAAAAACTGGTGATGCGACGCGAAGAGCTGGCGCGCGGCATCGCTCGCACGGAACAAGAAGGCCGAGAGGCCGATGAAGACCCCACAGTGGATCTTGCTGACAAGGCCGCCAACTCCTATACGAAGGAGTTCCTTTTCGGGCAGACTCACAACGATCGATCAATGCTGCAGCTTGTGGACGACGCGCTCGAAAGGATTCGCGATAACGAGTTCGGTGAATGCATCTCCTGCCATCAGGAGCTGCAGCAAAAACGGCTCGAGGCAGTGCCCTGGACGCGGTACTGCATAACCTGCCAGGAAAAGAAGGAACAGGGCCTGCTTTAGTCAGCTGAACTTAGGCTACCAACTCCCCGGGTTGTTTGGTCCGAGCCCCGCAGGCTAAATCCCATCCGTATTTCTACGACTACCCCCGCGCGCAGCCCTGGAGTAGCGTTGGCGTCGTTTCCATTGCCTCTGACGGCGAAGGACGACGTCATGCTCCGCACTGCGCTCGACGCACTCTCATCGGTCTTCTTTCCCGCACCCTGCCGAATCTGTGGCGCAATTCTGACAAACGCCAGCCTGATTCCGATTTGCGAGCCATGCTTGAACGGGTTTGTTGCGGTGCCGGACCCGATGTGCCAAAGATGTGGGCGGCCCTTCATTTCTGCAGTGGCGGGCGAAGCACTTCAGCCCCTCTGCCGCTTGTGTCGGCACGAACTCTTCGCTTTCCAGCGCGCCCGCAGCTTCGGCGTCTACGATGACGCGCTCTCGAGCGCGATTGTCCTGCTCAAGTACGAGGGCGTCCGGCGCCTTGGGGAATGGTTCGCAGCGCGGCTGGCAGATATGGTCGGTCGGGATCCAAAAGCTTGGCAGGCGGATATCGTCATCCCCGTGCCGCTGCATCCGGACCGGCTGCGCGAACGGGGTTATAACCAGGCCGAGCTGCTCGCGCGCCCGCTGGCAAAGAGGCTGGGACTGAAATTTGGCTCGTATCTGCTCGTCCGGACGCGCCCCCGCCCCGAACAACTCGTGCTTTCGCGAACCGAGCGGTGGAGCTCTGTCCGTGGCGCCTACGCCACGCGCGAAGGAGCTGCAGTTGACAATCTCCGCATTCTGCTGGTAGATGATGTATTGACTACTGGCGCCACTCTGGATTCGTGTTCGCGGGCGCTCAGGAAGGCCGGGGCAGACGCGGTTTTGGCGTTGACCATCGCGCGAGTGCTGCCCGGATGGTCTGGACCCGGCCGTAGACGTGGTGACGCGAAGAAGTTGGTCGTGAAACCGACCCTGGCTTGAACGCATCACTTAGGAAGAGTCGTTCCGTACCAAGAGGCGGGTCCGATGGAGAACCGGATCAAGGGCATTCTGCGTCCCCGGCCTAGTGTCGGGCTGGGGGGCGTTCTGCCGGATGCCGCTGTCAGGCCTGCACCGCGTCCTTCCGTAATGCAGGCACCAGTTCTGGTGTTGAACGCTACCTTCGAGCCAATCAACGTGACCGCCGTCAGGCGGGCGCTTGTGCTCATGCTGAAAGGCGTGGCACAAGCTGAGGAAACCAATCACACACAAGTGCATTCGACGTCGAAGGCCGTACAGGTGCCGTCGGTAATTCGTCTCCTGACCTACCGGCATATTCCGCAGCAGAGCAGAGCGCTTTCGCGAAAGAATATCCTTTTGCGAGATCGCAACACGTGCCAGTTCTGCGGGGCCGCCTTTCCCGCGTCTGAACTGACGTTGGACCACGTTATGCCGCGCTCCCGTGGCGGACGCTCATCTTGGGAAAATCTTGTCGCGTGCTGCTATTCGTGCAACAACCGCAAGGGTGACCGCACTCCGGAAGAAGCCGGGCTCAAATTGCAGAGGCGGCCGCGTCCCTTTACCTTGCACACTTCGCGTCAATTGATGCGCCTGATTGGGCATCGCGACGAGAAGTGGCGCAAGTATCTCTTCTACTAGAAGTCCGTGACCCAGACTGCCTCTGGTTTTGTGCAACCTTTCTCGCTCATTTGCGTCTAACCAATCAAACACTTCTAGGACACACCCCGGGAAGTGGTACTGGTTATTCCAGTCCGCTTCCCTTTCTTTTTGTCAACGCTTACTACGGTGAGGGCGCTCACCCCTAGCCCCCCTGCCGGAACACGACTTTCACCCCACGCCGCCAGTTCTCATTGATCCCAATCCGCGTGACTCGAATTTCAGGCAGCAGATATCTCCCCAGTGTTTCCGTCGCAGGATGGAACCTGAAACCCGGTGCAACCAGCCAAATCAAAGGCGGTTCTGGACTTAGTTCCGTGTCCCCAAAGTAGCCGTTGCGCTGGAAATCGGCGGCACGCTGGTGACGGCGCACTCTGAGCCAATAGTCCACCGCCTGCATCGGCATTTGAATGTCCTCCGACGCTTTCAGCTCGATGATTACCAGACGTCCGCGCAATGTGACCCCAAGGATGTCCAGAACGCCGCGGTCGCCGGAAATCAGTGCCGGGACCTCGGAATAAACGTGTTGGGGGGAAAGTTGGGCATCTATTCGAGTGGGATCTTCAAGTACGAGTGTCTCCAACCATCGCTCGGGAGCCGCGCGATAGAGGGGATGTTTTGTGTCGCTTGCGAGCGGACTGCGGTGCGAATCCAGGTCGCGAAGCAGGCCTTCCAGGCGCGGCTGCGTCCGCCCGGTGAGCTTCTCACCGCCGTCGTTCAGGCCAAAGGTGATGCCCTCGCCGATCCAGCGCGCGAACTCCAGACCGCGATAGCAGAATGCCACTGTCTTCGTGCCCGCAACCACTCGCCGCACCATGCCACTGGCAACGTTGGACCGTGCAGGTGCCAGTGCGCGAACGCGATCAAGCGCGCTTTGCGCCGCCGCAAGCGAAAATTCCACGTCCTTTCGCGGAATGAGCCGGGTTTCGAGGTTTCCGACGTCCCCCGAATCCAGCCTTCGAATGCGCGACTCCGCTTCGTTGAACTCGAATACTTCCCACCGCACACTTTGACTCAGGCCGAGAGCGCGCTCGCGGATGAGTTTCGCCGCGCCCTCCGGAACGAAGACGCGCAGCCCTTCGATTGCGCGTTTCTCAACCCGGCTCCGCCGCCAATCGAGCCACAGAACGCCGAAAGCTAGGACGCCTTCGATTGCGGCCGAGCTCTCGCCCGGAGCAACCGCAATCAGAGCATGTTCTCGGCTGCCTTCATGCATGCGGCCGCGAACGTAGACGCCCGAAAATGAATGTTCGAGATCGGGGGACGCCGTGAGCGTGTCGATTGTTGAGTCCGGAAAGCGTTCGGCGAGGAAGCGGCGGAACCGAGCCCGGAATTGTTCTCGCGTGACACGCCCGGCGGGCCGCGGCGAGTCGGTTCGAAGAAACTCCAGGCAGCCTGCCCGCGGCCTCCCAAAACGCTGGACTTCAAGAACCAGCCGTCCCGCCGATTGTTCTTTAATGCAAAGGATGCGTCTGGTGAGGTTGCGTTCTTCCGACCACAGGTGCACGAGGGCCGATTTTCCGCTTCGGCGCAGCTCGTAATGTAGCGCGGAAAGTCCGGCCAGCCATTCGCCGTCCTCGCGGACCTCAACGGTTCCAGACCCCGCCAACTCGCCCAGCGCGCGGTCTAGTGCGGCCCAATCGTCCATAGACAAACCGCCTTGCGTTTAGATACAGCCTGAAAACTCTTCCGCCTTACTTCAAAAGCAGACCCGTAGCCCGAAAGACGGGCGTCTGTTGATTCCACTCCACGGGAATATGCTCGAGGGTGATCTGAAAATCACGGTGGTCCCCTCCGGCAAGCGGCGGATTCGCGCGGGTGACGAGTTGTTCTGAATCGCGCAGGACCACCTGGTTGAATGGATCGCGAAATTCCAGGATAACCTCCAGCGCACCGATCGAGCGCGTGCCCCCATTTGTCATCGTTCCACCAACGTACGTGAATTCCTGATTGAGAAGATTCGTGGCACGGGCCATCTGAATGTTATCGAAATGAATGCTGGGGGCGTACGCCTGTTCAGCGGGACCGAACGGTAGCTTGACGGCAGCCGCCGCCGACTCCTTTGAGTGCGCATATCGCGATATGGCCACCGCACACGTCACCACGATGAAAACGACGACTAGCCCCGCGACAAATGCCGCCGGAAATTCCCGTTTTTCGGCGCGGTCGACTGTAGGCTGAGGATCCATCGTCTATCGCCCGAAGGACAACCGCAGAATCAGAGGTTCCGGCAGGCCAGCAGCTTCCATCCGTTTCTGAACCGCTTCGATGTCGTAGGGGACTCGCCAGAACTCAACAATATGGTTGTCGAGGTCGGCGATTGCGAACGCCGCGCGCGTATCGCTATCGCGCGGCTGGCCAATCGACCCGGGGTTCAACATGTAAGTGGTTCCGCCCTCGATTTTCAGCGGCTCGAACAGATTCTTGCCTGTGGGCTTGAAGTGCAACGCTTCCACTTTTTCGTCGCGTAGCGTGAATCCGCCCTGAAGATGCGTGTGACCGAAGAACACCACGGGAGATGGCGCATCGAGCAAGCTTCCGAGCGCCTGCGCCGGGGCAAAAACGTATTCATCCTCATCGTGTACCGCGCCATGGACCATGTAGAAACCATTTACCTGAAGCGGGCCGGTGGGGAGTTTCTCTAACCACTCACGGTTTTCAGGAGTCAGGTGGTCGCGCGTCCACAGAGCCACAGCACGGGCAACAGGATTGAAATCTTCGGCGTTGGCAATACCGCTTCCGGCCTTGTCATGGTTTCCCCGAATCGTGACCGCGTCGAGCGAGCGCACGCGATCGATGACTTCGTTGGGGTCGGGGCCGTATCCAACGACGTCACCCAGACACACCGCTTTGTCCCAATGGCCCTTGGCAGCGTTGAGAGCGGTGTCAAAGGCCGTCAGATTCGCATGTATGTCGCTGATGATTAGGTAGCGCATTCAGGCGCTCGCATAGGCAGGCTGCGGATTATAGTCAAAGCGACTGTTAGTTGCACGAAATCGCTCCTGTTTCCGCCGGATGACCTAGCGGATGAGCATACAGTCTCCATAGCTGTAAAAGCGATATCCGGTGTCAACGGCGTGCCGATACGCGCGCAGTACGTTATCCCGGCCTGCAAAGGCGGACACCAGTGCAAGCAAGCTCGATCGCGGCAAGTGGAAATTCGTCAGCAGTTGGTTGACAACGCGAAACGGCTTCCCCGGATAGAGGAATATTTCCGCATCATATTTTCCGGCGACGATCGGGCGGCCCCTTCCGCCGCTTCTTTCGGCGCAATCCTCCAAAGCGCGCACCACGGTGGTTCCTACGGCCAGAACCGGACGACCTTCCGCGCGAGCCTTTTCTACGCATTCCGCGGCCCGCGCCGGAACGGCATAAGATTCTCTGTGAATGCGATGCTCCTCAAGGCGGTCCGTGCGGATGGGCTCGAACGTTCCCAGCCCCACATCGAGGCTGATCTCGGCGATTTCAATGCCTTGCTCGCGAAGCCGCCTCATGATTTCGGTGGTGAAATGCAGGCCCGCCGTCGGAGCTGCCACAGCGGCTCCATCATGCGCATACACGGTCTGATATCGCTCGCGATCCAGTGGCTCATCGGCTCTCTTGATGTACGGCGGCAGGGGGATATGGCCCAGCCTCGCCACTATTTCCGTGAAGTCGCCCTTAGGCTGGAAACGCAAGATTCGCAAACCGAACTGGCCTCGGCCTTGCACTCGCGCCTCCAGCTCGCCTTTTCCAAAGACGATCGTTTCGCCGGTGGCAATCTTGCGGCCGGGCCGAACCAGCGTTTCCCACGAATCCCCTTCGATCTGCCGAACAAGCAGAACTTCTATTTTGGTCTGCAGGAATTCGTTCCTGGCAGGATTATTACGTCCAACCATTTGAGCGTGTATGCCCCCCCGCCAGCCGAAGAGCCGCGCAGGCAACACGCGCGCGCTGTTCAGGACGATCAGTTCGTCTCCGCGCAGGAGATTCGGAAGCTTCTGAAATTGACTATCCTGACAGACACCGGAATTTCGCTCGAGCAACAGCATTCGCGAGGCATCGCGTTCGGCCAAAGGCCGCTGGGCAATCTGTTCCGGCGGCAACTCGTAGTCGAATTCGCTGGGGTTCATCTCTGCCTGGCCATGGGGCGAATCGCGAACAACATTGGCACAAGGGGTTAGATTATGCTAAGACAACGACACCGCCTGGCGAGCCCGCTATCGACTGCGCTTCCACCGGACCGCCTGTTCCGCCGTGCCGGGGCGTTCCGAAGCCGGGTTGTCGTTTGCCTGAGAGACGCCGCAAGCGCAACCAGCCATTCTAGCGAACCGTCCGGCCATTTCTCTTCGAGGCCTCGCAACATGGCAGAAGGGTCAGTGACAGTTAGCCCTCGGGGCGTCGAACGTCTCCGCGCGGGCCATTTGTGGATTTATCGCAGCGACGTTCGTTCCGCGCAGGCTGACCCAGGCTCTATCGTTCGCCTGACGGACGATCGTGGCCGCTTCCAGGGCCGGGCCTTTTACAGCGACAAGTCACAAATCTCCATTCGCCTGCTGACACATCAGGATGAGCCCGTCGATCGTGCGTTTTTCCTCGAGCGATTCCGCCGGGCCGCAGAATACCGCAAGCGTGTGGTCGAAAACACCGATGCTTACCGTCTTATCTACGGCGAGGGAGACATGCTTTCTTCGCTCGTCATCGATCGCTACGGCGACCATTTCGTCATGCAGACGCTCAGCCAAGGCACCGAGCGCCATAAGGACGTCTTCGTTCAAATTCTCATGGAATTGTTTTCACCCAAAGGCATTCTCGAGCGCAATGATCCGAAAGTGCGTCTGCTGGAGGGGCTAGATCAGAGAGTCGGCGTTCTACAGGGTGAAATTCCGTCTGAAATTACTGCCAAAGAGAACGGAGTCACCTTCGTCTACGATCTCCAAAAAGGACAGAAAACCGGCTCGTTCCTCGACCAACGCGAGAACCATTGGGCCGCGCGCCGCTACGCCTCAGGCGAGGTTCTGGACTGCTTCACCTATCAAGGCGGGTTCGCCGTAACTGTGGCCGGCCAGTGTGAACACGTCGAAGCGATTGATATGGCCCCGGCAGCCGTGGAAGCGGGAAAGCGGAATCAGCGCCTGAATGCCCTGTCTAATCTGTGCTTTCGCGAAGGCAATACCTTTGACCTCTTGAAGGAGTATGACGACGCAGGTCGCCGCTTCCAAGCTGTCATCCTCGACCCACCCGCGTTCGCCAAGAACCGAGACAGCATTGCTCCAGCTCAGCGCGGCTACAAAGAGATCAACCTCCGCGCCCTGAAGATCCTCGAACCCGGAGGCTTTCTCATCACCTGTTCGTGCTCTTACCACATCACCGAGCCTCTCTTTCTCCAAATCATAGCCGAGGCCGCCAACGATGCGCGCCGGACGGTGGCAGTCGTCGAGCGCAGAACGCAGGCCCAGGATCACCCTATCCTGCTGACGATGCCCGAGACGCACTATCTTAAGTGCCTAATTCTAAGAGTTTTATAGATATGCTGTAGCCCGTATCCATAAGATAGGATGGGTTTAACAAAAACATTGACATTATTATAGTAAGATTATATGATTCAGATGCGCTTACATAGCGACGACAATCTCCAAGGAGGAAGTTACTCATGAGTTCAATTACCCGATGGGATCCATTTCGGAACCTCACGGCCTTCCAGGAACAGTTCAATCGCGTCCTGGAATCAAACCTGAAGGCCAGTCAGGATAAATCGGTTCTAACCACCTGGGCTCCCGCAGTCGACATCTACGAGACTGAGAACGAGCTTGTGGTCAAGGCCGATTTGCCCGACGTCAACGAGAAGGACATCGACGTGCGCGTCGAAGGCAACATGTTGACCATCCGCGGCGAGCGGAAGTTCGAACAGAGCGTGAAGGAAGACAATTACCTGCGCGTGGAGCGCGCATATGGCTCCTTCAGCCGCAGCTTCAGCTTGCCCAACACGGTCAACACTGAAGCAATCAAGGCCACGTACAAGAACGGCGTGCTCGCTGTTGAGCTCCCCAAGCGCGCTGAGTCTAAGCCGAAGCAGGTGAAGGTCAGTATCTCCAACGGCCACAACTAAGCTGGTTGGCGCTGCTTGGCCGAATGGGACGTCGCGAAAGGGGAGCGGGCGGATGACGCCTCGGCTCCCCTTTTTGCATCTGTGGTTTTTGTAACTCAAATTGAAAAGTGAGAAAATTCACCCATGCTGCGGATGGACAAATTAACAGTCAAGGCCCAGGAAGTTCTGCAAGCGGCCCAGGAAATGGCTGCCCGGTCGGGCCAGCAGCAAATTGAACCGCTTCACCTCCTTTGGGCCCTGATCGCCCAGAACGATGGCGTCGTGCCCCCGCTGCTCGAGAAGCTTGGCGCCTCGCCGGCGCAGCTCGCGGCTGAAATCGAGCGCCAGGTTCAGCGTTTGCCAAAAGTGTCGGGCGTTTCAGACCAGTACCTGAGCCGCGCCTCGAACGAAGCTCTGGAGCGGGCCTTCGACGAAGCACACCGCCTGAAAGACGATTACGTCTCGACTGAACACATCCTGCTGGGAATTGCGAAAGGCAACGACCCCGCCGCACAAGTGCTGGCTCGGGCGGGCGCCACACATGATGCGATCTTGCAGGCCATGACCGCGATCCGCGGCAGCCATCGCGTAACATCGCAAAATCCGGAAGCCACTTATCGTGCTTTGGAACAGTACGGCCGCGACCTGACGGACCTTGCTCGTCGCAGCAAACTCGATCCGGTAATCGGTCGCGACGAAGAGATTCGCCGAGTGATGCAAATCCTGGCGCGCCGCACGAAGAATAATCCTGTGCTTATCGGCGAGCCGGGCGTAGGAAAAACGGCCGTGGTTGAGGGTCTCGCACAACGCATCGTCGCCGGAGACGTTCCCGAGGTGCTCAAGCCAAAGCGCATCGTTGCCCTGGACTTGGCGGCGCTGGTCGCCGGCGCGAAATATCGCGGCGAATTCGAGGATCGACTCAAGGCCGTTTTGAAGGAAGTCACGGAATCGGAAGGGCAGATCATCCTCTTCATCGACGAACTCCATACCCTGGTGGGCGCCGGAGCCGCCGAAGGCTCGATGGACGCCTCCAACATGCTGAAGCCGGCACTCGCGCGCGGCGAATTGCGCGCCATAGGTGCCACCACACTCAACGAATATCGCAAGTACATTGAGAAGGATCCGGCGCTCGAGCGCCGGTTCCAGCCCGTCTTCATTGGCGAGCCCTCGGTGGAAGACACCATCGCCATTTTGCGCGGATTGAAAGAACGCTACGAAGTTCATCACGGCGTTCGCATCAAGGACGCTGCAATTGTTGCCGCTGCGGTCTTGTCGCAGCGATACATCACCGACCGCTTCCTTCCCGACAAAGCGATTGACCTCATCGACGAGGCCGCGGCTGGTTTGCGCATGGAAATCGATTCGCTCCCGGCCGAGATTGACGAAATCGAGCGCCGCATCATGCAGCTCGAAATCGAGCGTCAAGCTCTACGCAAGGAAAGTGACGACCATTCACGCGCGCGCCTGAAGGAGATTGAGCGCGAACTCGGCACGCTGCGTGAGCAATCCAGCGCCTTGAAAGCTCGCTGGCAGACCGAAAAGGACGCCATTGGCCGCATTCGCAAGCTGAAAGAGCAAATCGATCAGCTCAAAACCGACGAGCAGCGCGCCGAACGCGCAGGCGATTTGTCGAAGGTGGCGGAAATCCGCTACGGAAAGCTCGGCGCAGCCGAAAAGGAGCTGAAAGCCGCGCAGGACCACCTCGCCCAACTGCAAAAAGACCATTCGATGCTGAAAGAAGAGGTTGGCGAGGAGGAGATCGCGAAGATCGTGAGCAAGTGGACCGGAATTCCGGTTGGCCGCCTGCTCGAAGGCGAAGTTCAGAAGCTCGTCCACATGGAAGAGCGCCTTCGCGACCGCGTTGTCGGCCAGGATGCTGCGCTGGCCAGCGTAGCCAACGCGATTCGCCGCAGCCGTTCCGGCCTGGGCGATCCCAATCGTCCCGTGGGCTCATTCCTCTTTCTCGGTCCCACTGGCGTGGGCAAGACGGAAACTGCCCGTGCGCTCGCCGAATTTCTGTTCGACGACGAGCGCGCGATGATTCGGCTCGACATGTCCGAATACATGGAAAAGCACTCCGTGGCGCGAATGATCGGGGCACCGCCGGGGTATGTGGGCTACGAGGAGGGCGGCCAGTTGACCGAACAGGTTCGCCGCCGCCCGTATTCAGTGGTTCTGCTCGACGAAATCGAGAAAGCGCATCCCGACGTCTTTAACATTTTGTTGCAGATTCTGGAAGATGGTCGCCTGACCGACGGCAAGGGCCGCACCGTCGATTTTCGCAACACGGTAATCATCATGACGTCCAACGTGGGCTCCACCGCCATCTTCGAACTCGCGGCCAAGGATCCCAAAAAAGCTCGCCAAGCCGCGATGGACGCCCTGCGCGAAATGTTCCGGCCTGAGTTCCTCAACCGCATCGACGACATCGTCATGTTCAAGCCGCTCGGCCAGCACGAAATCGAGCGTATTGTCGACCTTCAGCTTGCCGATTTGAAGAAGCGCATTGCCGAACGCCAGATTACGCTCGAACTGACGCCCGCGGCCAAGACGCTGCTCTTCCGCGAAGGGTACGATCCGGCGTACGGCGCGCGGCCTATGAAGCGAGCCATTCAACGCCTGATACAAGATCCGGTCGCGCTGCGTATCCTGGATGGGGAGTTTCATCCTGGAGAGACGGTCGTCGTGGATGCCGATTCCTCCAGCGAGCAAATGAAATTTACGCCGCGAGCCGCGAAAGTGAGCGCGGCCACATGATGAGCGCTGTGAGCGCGATATGGGATAGCCGAGCCGACCGGCTCGGAGATAGGACCTGCCAATGAAGACATTCAAAACAGCTTTTCTGCTGACCGCGCTGACGTTGCTGCTGATCACCATCGGCGGCGTGTTTGGCGGACGCGGGGGAATGACGATCGCGCTTGGCGTGGCAATCGTCATGAACGGGATTGCATACTTTTTTTCCGACAAGATCGCGCTGGCTTCTGCGGGCGCGCAACCCATCAGCCGCGAACAGGCGCCGAGGCTCTATGCCGTAATGGAACGGCTGGCCGCGAAGGCCAATATCCCGATGCCGAAGCTCTATTTGATTCCGCAGCCAGCCCCGAATGCGTTTGCCACCGGCCGGAATCCCAGCCACGCGTCCGTCGCCGTGACCCAAGGCCTGATGGAGCTCATGAACGACGACGAACTCGAGGGCGTCATAGCGCACGAGCTTTCCCACGTCCGCAATTACGACATCCTGACCTCGTCGATCGCGGCCACATTGGCCGGCGCCGTTACCTGGATCGCTCGCATGGGGTTCTGGTTCGGCGGTGGAGACGACCGCAATCGCGGCAGCGGCATTGTTGGCTTGTTGATGCTCATTCTCGCGCCGCTCGGTGCTCTGCTCTTGCAACTTGGCATCTCGCGGCAGCGCGAATATCAGGCGGACTCCTCTGGCGCAAAAATGGTCGGTCATCCCTATGGTTTGATTAGTGCGCTCGAAAAACTTGGTGCTTATAACAAGCGCATTCCAATGGATGTGCCGCCGACAACTTCTGCATTAATGATAGTCGCGCCGCTTTCTGCTGGTCAGATTTTCTCGAGCTTGTTCAGCACGCACCCTCCGCTCGCCGATCGCATCGCGGAACTTCGAAATATGACCGTGACGCGATAAGCTGGCACGTACTAGAACTGGTTGCGGTACTCTGCAGAAAACATTACGCGCGCGTAAAAATTGCAGCATTGTGGCAAGACGGGCGCACTTCCAACGTTCCCTCCCTGTCCGTAAGTACAGGAAACCAAAAGACTAATGGCCACGTGCCGCGCTGCGATGATTTGGTTGCAGGCGTGCTCCCTTGACCTCGCGCAGGGTTCTAACGGAGGAAGAAAGATGAGCGAGGAAAAGCAGGAAGTGATCGTGCAAGAAGCGGCTGCGCCCCGTTGGATCGGGATCGTGGTCGTCGCGCTAGCCGTGGTTTCCTTGGTGGCGCTGGGCGCTGGATGGACCGCTTCAAACCGGTCAAAGACCTTGGAGCAGACGCTGTCGGCCCAAGCGCAGCAGGCGCAGCAATTCAAGCAGGACGAAGACGTCCTGTCGCAGCGGCTCGCGAAGGCCGAAGATACGAACGCACAGCTCCAGGGCGAGTTGAGCGTCGTAACCGATAAAATGAAGCTGACACAGGGCGAGCTGAGCCGCGCCCGCGCGCAAGCGAAGCAAATCAAGGACGACGATTCGAAGCAGCTTTCAGACTTACAAAACAGCCTGAATGGCCAACTCGCTACGAAGGCCAACGTTGACGACGTCAACAAACTCGGGACGGACGTCGATGGCGTAAAGACCGACCTCGAGACCACCAAGAACAATCTCAACATGACCCGCGGCGAGTTTGGCACTCTGATCGCGAAGAATCATGACGAGATCGATGAGCTCCGCCGGCTCGGCGAGCGCGATTACTACGAGTTTACGATCAGCAAGAAGGGTGAGCGCGAGAAGGTGGGAGACATGATGGTCGAACTGCGCGGCGTCAATCCGAAGCGCAACATGTATACCGTTGCTCTTTACGTGGACGACGCTCGGTACGACAAGAAGAATCGGTCAGTGAATGAACCGATCTACTTCTTCACGCGCGGAACCGGCCATGCACCGCTTGAGTTCGTTGTGAACCAGGTGGCCAAGGACAAGATCACCGGTTACCTGAGCGTGCCAAAGGCTCAGCCCACTCACGCACAGAACTCAGGTAACTAAATCGAATAGCGGCCGCGCCCTGGCGGGGAGCGGCGCACGGAACGAGAGGGCGTCCGGCCAAAGCCGGGCGCCCTTCTTATTTTCCGCCCCCCTTAAATGTCTCCTTGAATCTTATTCAGCCCGCTTGAGCGCGCGCATTTTGCGAGCAAGGAATTTCTTCGCCAACGCTGGCAGCTGATCGTGTTTGAGCTTGCCCTGCTCGTAGAGCTTCATCTTTGCCTTGGCCACTTTGCGGCGGCGGCGCTGTCGTCGTTGCGCAAGATAGGCCTTTTCGTAAGCCATTCACAGCCTCCATTGAATAGCGGAAATAGTTCCCGAAGATTGTAGCTGAGAAGGCGAATCATTCAAGGCTCGCGTGGGATTTTGCCGGTAAGTTCAGGTAGCATGTGGGGCCATGCCGACGGTTGCCGTTTACGCGAGCCGCGTTCTCACGCCTCAGGAAGAGCTGAATGACGCGGTGATCCTCGTCGAAGGCAGCAGAATCGTTGCCCTGGGGCATCGCGATCAAGTCACAGTTCCCGAAGGCGCGATCGACTATGTCGCGGCGGGCATGACCGTTGTGCCCGGCTTTGTGGACGTTCACATTCATGGAGCGGGCGGCCACGACGTGATGGAAGGCAATGCTCGCGCGCTCGATCGCATCACGTCTACAGTCGCACGCCACGGCACAACTTCGATTGTCGCAACCACGGTTACGGCGCCCATCGACGACACCTGCAAGAGCCTTGAAGGCATTGCCCGCTACATTCGGAAACATGAAGGCGCAGGAGAAAACGGCCGTTTCGGGGCCGACGTTCTGGGCATCCACCTCGAAGGGCCCTTCATCAGCAAGGCTCAGCGAGGCGTCCATCCGGTCGATGCGATTGCAAAGCCTTCCGTTGAGACGTTCACGAAATTCGCGGAGGCTGCGGACGGCCTGGTTCGCATGATCACGATTGCGCCGGAGGTGGCGGGTGCATTGGAACTCGTGGCGCATGCGGCCGCAGCAGGCGTGGTGGTCGGCATGGGCCATACGGATGCGACCTACGAGCAGGCAGAAAAAGGGATTCGCGCAGGCGCGAGCCACGCAGTGCACACCTTCAACGCCATGCGCCCGTTCAATCATCGCGATCCCGGCATAATCGCGGCCGTGATGACGAATCCCGAAGTCACTGCGGAAATCATCGCCGATCTCGTGCACGTGGCGGGACCCGCAATTCAAGTGCTGCTCGGCACAAAAGGATTCGATACGGTTCTCGCGATTAGCGATGGCATCGCTGCTACCGGCATGCCCGACGGAACTTACCGGCTTGGCACGATGGAGGTAACGGTGGAACGCGGCGTTTGCCGCAATTCCGAAGGAAAACTGGCGGGCAGCACGCTCACCCTTGACCGCGCGCTGCGAAACCTCGTTTCACTGGGCGTCCCGCTGGTTGACGCCATCCGTATGGCGACGATTCTTCCTGCGCGCAGGCTGGGCATCGCTGGCAAGAAAGGCATCATCGCCGTGGGCTCCGACGCCGACCTCGTTGTCCTCACTCCCGACCTTCACGTCGCCGGCGTGATGACGCGCGGCTGCGGGCTGGTTTAGACAGATGTGGGAAGCAGGCAGACTTGATTTCGCTGCTTATGACTTCCCTTATCCAGACAACTTGATTATAGCTTTTATTGGCGGATCCCAATTGCACGGTGCCAAGCTTGAGGGAACCGATGACACCGATTGGTATGGAGTTTTCATCGAGCCGCCAGAGAAGATGACAGGCCTGGATCGCGATGAGTTCTTCGTGCACACGACCGGCGGCAAGGCGGGCGGTAATGGCCCCGACGACGTGGACGTCTGTTTGTATTCTCTCCGCAAATGGGCCGGAATGGCAGCGAAGGGAAACCCATCAGCTCTGCACTTCGTCTTTGCGGAGCCTCAATTCAGCACAGAATGGTGGGATCGCGTAGTGGCGCGTCGCGACGTGTTTGCATCAAAACATCATGTCCTGCCATTTCTGAAATTTGCGGACGACCAAATGGAGAGGCTCTGCGGACGCAAAGGGCAAAAAAATGTTCATCGGGCCGAGCTTGAACAGAAACACGGCTATGATACGAAATATGCAGTGCACGTGATTCGGCTTTACTTAGAAGGCAAGGAATTTATCGAAACCGGCAGGATCACCCTCCCGAACCCGAGGGTTGATTTGCTCATTTGTATTCGCGAGGGGAAATATCTGCGTTCAGAAATTGAGGAAATGGGGAAACAGCTGGAGGCAGAAGCACTCGACGCTCAGGAGCGTTCATCGTTGCCGGAAGGAGTAGATCTTGTGGCCGTGTCGCAATTGATCACCGACGTCTATATGGATTTTTGGAAATCGCGCTCATAGTCTGGCTCAATGGCCGCCAATCACTCATCACTACTCACCAATCACGATTTCACGGGATTTAGTGGGATCTTCAATTCTTCGGCGAGGCGGTACGGGTCAAAAGGGCTACATGAGAAGTATCGACCGTCAACCTCCAGAGTGGGAACCTTGCGCTTTCCTTCGTTGACGCGCATAACCAGCTCTTCGGCCTCGGGCTTTTCGTCGATATTCACTTCGCGAAAAGAAACGCCACGCTCGCGAAGGAAATGCTTCACTCTGCGGCAGTCGCAGCACCAGCACGTGCTGTAAACAGTGATGTCTGACATGTTTTTGTTATTTTCCTACGTTAAACGGCAGGCGGGAACTGCTCCTGAAAAGCTACACACGCAAGAGTCAACCGCGCTAAATCCTCCTGGAAGATTCGATGCGATAAGGCGCCCCAGGATTCAGGTGGCCAATCAGCCAGTGTTCTTGCCGGCTACTTGCAGGCGAATGGTGGCACGCTCCAACATCACTTGCGCTTGTTGCCAGTTCACCTCGGGTGAACTGGCATGAGACAACTCGGTTTGCGCGAGTTTCAATTCCTGCCTGCTTTCCTCCACGTCGATCTCTTCCGCCCGTTCCGAAATCTCCGCCAGCACAATCACGCGGCCCGGCAGCACTTCCGCATATCCCTGCATTACCGTAAGTCTATGCGGCTCGCCGTTCGTGCGATAGGTAAGAACGCCGATGCCGAGCTCCGTGATCAGCGGCGCGTGGCCCGGCAGGATGCCGAGGTACCCGTCCTTGCCAGGTATCTCAAGGGATTTCACGTCTTGCTGCAAGACGAAGCGTTGCGGCGTGACGACTTCGAGTTCGATTTTGTCGGGCAACATATTACCTAGGCCGCCGCGGCGATCTTCTCCGCCTTTTCGCGTACTTCCTCGATTGTGCCCACCATATAAAACGCTTGTTCCGGCAAATCGTCGTGCTTGCCTTCAACGATTTCCTTGAAGCCGCGCACCGTGTCTTCCACTTTTACGTATTTGCCTTCGAGGCCGGTGAACTGCGCGGCGACGAACATCGGTTGCGAGAGGAATCTTTCGATCTTGCGCGCGCGCGCTACAGTCTGCTTGTCATCGTCTGACAGTTCCTCGATACCCAGAATCGCGATAATGTCCTGCAATTCCTTGTAGCGCTGCAAGACCGCCTTCACGCTGCGGGCGACGCTGTAGTGATCCTGTCCCACAATCCGGGGATCCAAAATTCGCGAGAAACTCGCCAGTGGATCGACCGCGGGATAAATGCCGCGTTCCACAATTTGGCGGCTGAGGTTGGTGGTGGCGTCCAGGTGCGTAAACGTCGCGGCCGGCGCAGGATCGGTGTAGTCGTCGGCCGGCACGTACACTGCTTGCACCGACGTGATCGACCCGTGCTTGGTGGAGGTGATGCGCTCTTCGAGTTCGCCGATTTCCGTATTCAAATTCGGCTGGTAGCCCACGGCCGAAGGCATGCGGCCCAGCAACGCCGACACTTCGGAGCCCGCCTGCACGAAGCGGAAAATATTGTCGATGAAAAGCAGCACGTCGAGATGTTCGTCATCGCGGAAATATTCCGCCACAGTGAGGCCGGTGAGGCCCACGCGCAAACGCGCGCCGGGCGGCTCCGTCATCTGGCCGTAGACCAACGCGCACCGCGATTTCTTGGTGTCGCCGGGCACCACGACTCCCGACTCTTGCATTTCGAGCCACAGGTCGTTGCCCTCGCGCGTGCGTTCGCCCACGCCAGCGAACACTGAGACGCCGCCGTGCTTCAATGCAACGTTGTGAATCAGTTCCTGAATCAAAACGGTCTTTCCGACCCCCGCGCCGCCGAAGAGGCCGATCTTCCCGCCCTTCAGGTAGGGTTCAATTAGGTCCACGACCTTAATTCCCGTCTCGAACATTTCAAGTTGCGTGGACTGATCGGTGAGCGGCGGAGCAGGCCGATGAATGGGATATCTTTTTTCAGAGTGCACTTCGCCGAGCTTGTCCACGGGCTCCCCAAGCACGTTCAGCACGCGACCAAGCGTGGCGCGGCCAACGGGAACCGAAATAGGCTCCCCAAGATCGAACGCTTTCATCCCGCGTACGATTCCTTCGGTGGGCTTCATCGCGACGCATCGCACGCGGCCTTCGCCCATGTGCTGCTCGACTTCCGCAACAATGTCGAGCGGCTCGGGAATATCGAATCCTTCGCTCGTGATTCGCACCGCGTTGTGGATCAGCGGCAGGTGGCCCTCTTCGAACAAGACGTCCACCACCGGCCCGATTACCTCGACTACGTGTCCTAATTTGTGATCATTTGCCATTCCGAGAAATTCCTCCGTTGCTACGCGTTCGCTGACGCTGCGCCGCTCACGATTTCGATCAGCTCTTTGGTAATCGCCGCCTGACGGATCTTGTTCATCTGTAGCGTCAACTTGTCGATCAACTCCGACGCGTTGCGCGTCGCCGAATCCATCGCGGTCATGCGTGCGGCGTGTTCCGCCGCGGCCGACTCGAGCAAAACTCGAAAAACCTCCGATTGGAGATACCGCGGCACAAGCCCGTTGAAAATCTCCTGCACGGGCTGCGCGTAAATGTAGTCCACCAGCAAGGCGCCGCTCGCAGGTGCAGCTTCCACCGGCAACTGCTCACCACCGACGCGCCTCGCCGCTTCCTTTTCCTCTTCTTGGCTCTTAGGCGTAACGACTTCCGGATCGATCGGCAGCAATTTTTCTGCCCGCAGCTTCTGCACCATCACGTTCTTGAATTCGTTGTAGATTGCGTACACGGCGTCCACTTCTTTGCCGACGTAAAGCTCGGCGATTTTCCCTGCGATTTCCTTGGCCTTCGAAAATTCCACCTGGCTGGAGACATTCAGATATTCCGCGGCAAACTTCAGGCCGCGCTTGCGCAGGGTGTCGCGTCCTTTCTTGCCAACGACAACGATTTCAATCTTTTTCGACGAGTGCTCGCTCAGGAACCCCATGGCGCGCCGAAGCACGTTCGTGTTGAACGCGCCTGCCAAGCTTCGGTCGCCCGTGAGGACTACAACCAGCAGTCTCTCTTCAGGACGCCGTTCGAGCAGTGGATGCGCCGTCCTCTCCATGCGGGCCGCCGCCGAACGAAGAACCCGCAGGATCTCGTGCGCGTAAGGGCGCGCCGCGAACACACCTTCTTGCGCTCGCCGCAGCTTCGCCGCCGCAACAAATTTCATCGCGCGCGTGATCTGTTGCGTGCTCTTCACAGACCGAATCCGCCGCCGGTAATCGAGTAAAGTGGCCATTCAGCGTGCCTGTGCCTTCTCTCTGCTGGAGACTGGATCGCCGACTCGAAGCGAGTCCGCTATTTCGCTGCCTCCGCAGGCGCCGCTTCTTGGATCGATGCCTTGAAGCGTTCCTTGAAATCATCGAGCGCCTTTTTGGCCTCGGCGCGGAGCGAATCGTCGAAAGCCTTTTTCTCGCGCAGCGTCGCAAATACTCCGTTGTAGTTCGTTTCGATGAAGGGATACAGTTCGCGTTCGAAACGCAGGCATTCGTTCACGGGCAGATCGTCGAGGTATTTGTTCGCGCCCGCGAAGATCAGCAGCACCTGCTTTTCCACCGCGAGCGGTTGATACTGGTCCTGCTTCAGGACTTCAGTCCAACGCTGGCCGCGCGCGAGCTGTGCTTGCGTAGCTTTATCGAGCTGCTCAGTTCCGAACTGCGCAAACGCCGCCAAATCGCGATACTGTGCGAGTTCCAACCGTAAACTACCCGCCACTTGCCGCATCGCCTTGATCTGCGCGTTGCCGCCAACGCGGCTCACCGAAATACCGGCGTTGATGGCAGGCCGAATGCCGCTGTTGAAGAGGTCGGCTTCCAGAAATATCTGCCCATCCGTGATGGAGATCACGTTGGTGGGAATGTACGCCGAAACGTCGCCCGCCTGAGTTTCGATCACCGGCAGCGCCGTAAGCGAGCCCGCCCCGAGAGCATCACTCAACTTCGCGGCGCGCTCGAGCAATCGCGAGTGCAGGAAGAACACGTCTCCCGGATACGCTTCGCGTCCCGGCGGCCGCCGCAGAAGCAGAGAAATTTCGCGGTACGACTGCGCGTGCTTCGAAAGGTCGTCGTAAAAGCAAATCGCATGACGCTTCCTATCCCGGAAGAATTCGCCCATGGCGCAGGCCGCGAACGGCGCGATGTACTGCATCGAGGCAGGCTCCGTTGCGGACGCTGCCACGACAATCGTGTAATCCATTGCGTTGTAATCTGTCAGCGTTTTCACTACCTGGGCAATCGTCGAACGCTTCTGGCCAATCGCGCAGTAAATACAAATCAAATCTCCGCCGCGCTGATTCAAAATCGTGTCGAGGATGATTGCGGTCTTGCCGGTTTGCCTGTCGCCGATGATTAATTCGCGCTGGCCGCGCCCGATCGGGATCATGGAGTCGATCGCTTTGATTCCCGTCTGAACCGGTTCGCGCACCGGCTGCCGATCGACCACCCCAGGGGCCAGGCGCTCGAGTGGCGAACGTTCGTCCGTCATCACGTGGCCTTTGCCGTCTTCCGGCTCGCCGAGCGGATTCACTACGCGGCCGATCAGTGCCTCGCCCACCGGCACCGACATAATCTTCTTGGTTCGCTTGACTTCGTCCCCCTCGCGAATTTCCGTGTAGTCACCGAGCAATACCGCACCGACTTGATCCTCTTCAAGATTCAGCGCGATTCCGAACACGTCGTGCGGAAATGCGATCATTTCGCCGGCCATGCAGCGGTCCAGGCCGTGAATGCGGGCGATGCCGTCGCTGACGGAAATCACCGAACCGACTTCCTCCACCGCGACAGCTTGCTGATAATTTTCGATCTGCTCGCGCAGTATCTTCGTTATCTCATCTGCTTTGATATTCGCCATCCCCGCTCCTGTGATCTCACTCGCCGGCGAGCTGTTCGCGCAGCCGTTCAAGCTGCTCTCTTACGGACCCATCGTACACGGTCGAGCCGACTCGCACGACCGCGCCCCCGAGCAACGATTTGTCCTGCTGAAAATTGGCGGCAATCTTTTTTCCGGTGCGCCGCGAGAGCGCCTCAACCAATTCCCGCTTCTCGGCATCGCTCAGTTCGTGCGCCGAAACCACGTCCGCTTGGGCAATGCCGAGGCGCCCGTTGAGTTCATCGCTGAACGCCGCCTCAATTTCTCGAAACATTCCGCTGCGCTGGTGATCGACCACGACGAGCACGAAATTGCGAATTCCGGCTCGCAAGCCCATGGCCTCGACGATTTTCTCAGTCGCTCGGCGCTTGACCTTCGGGTCTAGGGTCGGATTGTCCAGAAAATTCCGCAAATCCGCCGACGAATCGAAAGCCTGAATAAAGACAGCGAGATCGCCCTTGAAACCTTCGGGATCATTCTGCTCGAGTGCCACATCTGCCAAGGCCACCGCGTAACGTCGTGGCACTCCGCCGCTCAATTCGCGCTCCCTGTGTTCTCGCCCAGCTCAACAATAAACCGGCGAAACAGTCCAGCGTTTACTTCGCTGGTTAACTGCGATTCCAGCACTTGCTCCGCGTTTTCCACCGCCATGCGCGCGGCCAGCGCCTTCAATTCGAACCGCGCAGCCCGTTCCGCTGCCACAATCTCTGCTTGTGCCGACTGCTCGATTCTGTCTGCTTCCTGCCGAGCCATGGCGCGAATTCGCTGTGCTTCCGCTTCGCCCCCTCGCTTTGCTTCGGCCCGCATCTGCTCGACTTCCGAATCAAGGTTCGCGAGCTTGGCTTCGTTTTCTTTGCGGCGCTGCTCGGCTGCTTCGCGCGCCCGCGTGCCCTCTTCGATTTTTTCCGCGATCTGGCCGGCGTTCTTGCGGAAATACGGACCGCCCTTTTTCACCGCAAAATAAGTGATGGCGCCAAACACAATCGCGAAGTTCAGCCATCGAAAAATCCAGGCGCTGGGTGAATCCGCGGGTGACGCTTCACCTTCTCCCGCTAAGACCGGCGCCGCCGCTAATGCGAGGAAGATCGCGAGACTGAGTCCTTGCCACGCGCGTTTCATCGGGCCGCGCCCCCGTCGGCCAAAGGTCGCCGTTCCAAAATTGCGCGTGCAATTTCCTTCGCCAGGGCAGGCGTTTGCTGCTCCAAATCCCTGCGCGCGGCGGCACTTTCGCCGGCGAGCCTCTTCTTGGCCGTTTCCACTTCTTCCTGCGCTCGCGCACGCATTGCTTTCAGCAGTCTCGCGCGCTCGTCCAGAACGGCTTGCCTGACCTGTTCCTGCTCCACATAGAGCTGTGCGCGCGCTTTCCTGATAGTCTCGTTGTAAGAATCCAATTCTTGCTTTGCTTCCGCATCCAGCCGCGCCGCCTCGACTCGCGCGCCCTCGGTTCGAGCGGTCCGCTCCGCCATCGCTTTCGCAATAGGCGTGAAAAATGCCCAACGCATAAACAAATAAAAGAGAAAAACGATAATCACAGTGGGCACAGCTTGGAGGAACAGCTCACCGAGCTGGTGGAGGATTTCCATCGTCAGGAAAAACTACGGCCGTGATTGCTCCGTTTCGAGACTTAGATTGTGCTAGGCACCGCCGAGTTCACACTCCCGGGGATGAACTCAAGACGCCGAGCAAACGCGCGATTATCGCATCGACTTCCCGCCGCGTCAACGCCGGGGGTTCGCGTGAAAAAAAGCGACCGTCGGGATTCGGCTATATACAACTATGGGCAACCCGCAGCCGGCAAAGAAATCGGAGCGAATGTCCAGATCGCTTTGGGCTGCGGAAACCGGTTACGCAGGTACGTTTTCAAAAGCCCGCTTGCGCGCAAACAGAAACCAAAGAAGTACGCCGTATAGAGGAATCACAGACAACACGGAGAACCACGGCGAAAAGTGGATTGGCGCCACCGGTGTGCCGAAGCGGGCCATTACCGTTGCCATGGCTTCCTGGAACCTGCCGTTGCTTCCCGGAAGCACTGCGCTAAGAACCGCCTGCACCATTCCGAATATGAAGTAGCAGATGCTCACCACACGCCCCCAGGGTCGCAGCTTCAGCAACCCGATTCCGCTGATGATTTGAACCCCGGCCATCGTCAAAAGGATTGCCAATGCGGCAGACCCGGTAACCATGTATCCGAAGAAGAAAATTGGAAAGTGAAAAATGACCATCACGAGAAATAGCGGCGAGGTGACCAGCAGATACCAGCCGATAATAGCGATACTGAGCGGCCGCTTTGGTGTGCCAATTTCTCCCGCTGCTTCAGGAACCCCGGCGGCCCCGGTTCTGAATTCTTCCTTAACGCGCTTTGTGTTGAAAAAGTAGAGCCACCACGCAGCGAGCGCGCTCAGTGCCGCGTAGAAAACAGACATCCCTATCTTGATGGCGGTGAATACACTTGCAGGCACGGGCTGGGTGGACTGGGCTTGAAACGGCAAAAACGGAATCATCACCAGTCCTGGGAGGGTGAAGAAGAGCAAAATGCCGCTGAAAATCAGCATGGAAATTCGAGCCCAGCCTTTGCGGTTCAGCAACCCCACTCCGGACGCGATACCCCATCCCGATGCGGCGAACATAAACACAACGAGCGCAACTATGAAGTACAACACAAACTTCGGCTGCGAGTCCTGCGCGGCGATGGCGAACACGCCAAAGATCATGAGCGCCGACCACAACAACGCAAGGGCGCTGCCGATCAATACAATCACCGCCGAGGCTGTAACTCCGGCGGATCGTTTCATGGGCAACTCCCTTCTCGCGGTTTGGCGCGGAGTATACATGAACTCAGGGATGAGGCGGATGGGCGGCGGTTATGCGTTCACTGGCGTGCGATACCGCCACTCCGATAGAATATCGCGGCTTGGCTAACACGATTTCTCACCCGTGCGGCCAAACTCAAAGCGGCGGCCCCAAGGAGAAGTCCGATGCCTTCATCCATCGGAGTCGATTACCTCGAATTCGATTCCCTGCTCACCGACGAAGAAAAGCTTACGCGCCTAACGGCGCGACAGTTCGTCGACGACGAAATTCTGCCTATCATCGAGGAATACAACCGCGACGGCAAATTCCCTACGCAGCTGGTCCCGCAAATGGCCGAGCTCGGGTTCTTTGGCGCGAGTTTGAAAGGCTACGGCTGCGCTGGCATGTCCAACGTCGAGTATGGCCTCGTCACGCAGGAGCTGGAGCGCGGCGATTCCGGACTGCGCAGCTTCGTTTCCGTGCAATCAGCGCTGGTGATGTATCCGATTCACGCCTTTGGTTCCGACCCACAGAAGGACCGATGGCTGCCCTTGCTCCAGCAAGGCAAAGCCATCGGTTGCTTTGGTCTTACAGAACCGCAATTCGGCTCGAATCCTGGCGGCATGCTCACGCGTGCCAAGAAACAGGGAAATTGCTATGTCCTCAACGGCGAAAAGATGTGGATCACCAACGGCTCAATTTCCGACGTCGCGTTGATCTGGGCAAAATGCGATGACGAAAAAATTCGAGGCTTTCTCGTCGAGAAAGGAACGCCAGGATTCAAAGCCTGGGACGTTCACGGCAAATGGTCGCTGCGCGCATCGGTCACGTCGGGCCTGGCGATGACGGATTGCCGCATCCCTGCGGAAAATTTGCTTCCCGGCGTGGAAGGCCTGAAAGGCCCGCTTTCGTGCCTCAATCAGGCGCGCTACGGAATCGGCTGGGGAGGAATCGGCGCGGCGATGGCGTGCTATGAAACAGCGCTCAGCTATTCGAAACAGCGCAAACAATTCAATAACAAGCCCATCGCCTCTCACCAATTGGTGCAGGAAAAACTCGTCTGGATGATTACGGAAATCACCAAAGCGCAGTTCCTCGCCCTGCAGGTAGGCCGTCTGAAAGACCAGGGCCGCGTGCATCCGTCGCACATTTCGATGCTAAAGATGAATAACGTGTGGATGGCACTTGAATCCGCGCGCCGAGCCCGCGAAATTCTCGGCGCGAATGGCATCGTCGACGATTACCCCATCATGCGCCACATGAACAACCTTGAATCCGTCTACACCTACGAAGGAACCCACGACATCCACAAGCTCATCATCGGCGAGCGCATCACTGGCATCCCCGCCTTCGTATAGACGCTGATTTGCCGTTCGGGAAGTCTTTCCGGCGTCGGTCCCACCATCAGACTGTGACTAAGTCATTTCCTCGCGGATTTATCTCGATGGTCACGTCTTTGTATTCGTCAAACAGGCCGGCATTGTGCATCTGCCAGGCAATCGGACCTGGCTTGCCCGCAGCGGCGTTCTTGAAAGTGAGAACTTCCACCGCCTTGTTGCCCACCGGCTGCGCGACGGCCATACGAGCCGTTCCGGCTGCGGCATCCACGAGCAATTCCACTCGGCTCCATTCGTGAGGATCGCATTGAGTCTTCCTGATCGTCGCGAATTCATCGCCACCGGCGTTGTTTTGCCCAGGCCGATAATCCCAATGTCCTCCGTTGGGAACCTGGAATTGAATCCCGCCTAAGGCGTCCAGCGGAATTTCTTCTGCAGCCGGCCGCGTACAAAATATCAGCGCGCACGCCTGATGGTCCGGATTCCCCGATACATGCCTCATCGTGAACATCAGCCGGTAACGGTCGTAGTCACCTGCCGTGTAGATCACTCCGCGTCCGGCGCCAACGCTGGCCATCGCGCCGTCCTTCACGGTCCAGCCGGTGGCGATGCCCTTCGCTAACTCGCTAGGAAACGCGTCTTCAAGCAACAGCCTGTTCAAGTGCACGAGGTCACGGCCGCGCGGATTTTGGTTCAACAGCTTCTGAGTCTCCGGTCTGAGCTGAATGTTTCGAAAACGGCCGCGGTCATAGACGTTTTCACTGAAGATAATTCGCGTGAGGTTCTTTGCGAGAGCCGATACCACTGGTTTCGCGTCAGTGATTTGCGGTGAGTAAGCAATCAAATCGGTTCGTACATCCGGATCGAGCTTCTCATTTAGAAATGCGGCTTCCGCATCCGGCTTCTCCGTAATTTTTCGGCCCAATGAAAGCAAATCGATAATGTCGCTGCTCGAAAACGAAGTTGCGCTGTTCTGCACCTGGATCCAGCCATCGAGTGACTTGCCATCAAAGAGGCTCGCAGCCTGTCTGGTCGTATCCTGAGCGAGCACGACCCGTGCCATGCGGCTACTGGCGGCTGCGCCAGCTGCGCACTTCAGGAAGGTTCTTCGGTCAAGCAGGCTTTTGCTCGCGCGCATCGGCGCCATCATACAAATCGGCCGCCTATCAGGGAAGTGAAGCTTAGGGTGCGTCCTGTCTCTCCCGCTCCCTATCCTCTATCGGTTGGATTATCATGGAGCAAGCACGTCCTCGGCCCGCATTTGCACTTCTAAATCTTCAGGAGCACTCATGGAGCGAGAACTCAGTCTGGAATTCTTGCGCGTCGTCGAAGTGGCCGCAATTTCGTCGGCGCGGACGATGGGGCAAGGTGACCGCCACAAATCCGACCAGGCAGCCGTCGAGGCCATGCGCAAGGAAATGGATTCCGTCGGCATGGATGGCACCATCGTCATCGGCGAGGGCGAACGCGACGAAGCGCCCATGCTCTTCATCGGCGAAAAAGTGGGTGCGGCCGCACATGATAAGAACGCCCAATATCCGAAGGTGGATATCGCCGTCGATCCGCTCGAGGGCACCAACCTCTGTGCCACTGGCGAGCCCAACGCGATCGTTGTGCTCGCCGCTAGTGAGCCCGGCGGACTCCTCCATGCGCCCGATATCTATATGGAGAAGATCATCGTCGGACCGCCTTGCAAAGGCGCGATCGAACTCGACGCACCCGTTAAGGTCAACCTGCAAGCTATCGCTCGCCGGCTCGACCGCGACATCGAAGATCTCGTTGTCATCGTGCTGGACCGCCCGCGTCACGAAAAACTGATCAACGATATCCGCGCAGCCGGCGCACGCATTCAGCTCATCGGCGACGGGGACCTCTCAGCAGGAATCCGTGCCGCCGTTCGCGGCACAAACGTGCACGCCGTTATGGGCATCGGCGGCGCTCCCGAAGGCGTGCTGACTGCGGCAGCGCTTCGTTGCCTGAACGGGCAGATTCTCGCGCGGCTCGTGACCACGAAACCGGAGCACCACGAACGCATGGCGCAAATGGGTATCAAAGATCCTAAGCGCATCTACGACACGGCCGACCTCGCTCCCGGCAAGCGCATCATCTTCGCCTGCAGCGGCGTCACCGGCGGCGGCATGCTCCGCGGAGTGCGCTTCTTCCGTGACGGAACGCGTACCCAATCCCTGATCATGACCCTCGAGCAAGGCAAAGTGCACTTCATCGACTCGGTCCATTTGGAAAAACATCCCGCAGTTGAGGTGCGTTTCTACTAGCGCAAGCCTGAGTGCGTGCCGTCAGGTGAACCGTATGGATTGGATTGCCGCAGCGGGATTTTTCGGCATGATCGCCTGCTGGATCGCGTTCATCGTGGTCTTTCGACTCCGCAAAAAGCCTCCCGCAGTTCACGAAAAGAAGCGCGATATGGCCTCCTATGGCGGAATTGCGCTGGAGGTCGTCGGATACTGGTTTATCTGGTTCCTGGCGCGGCAGTATTTTTCGCCCATCGTTCCGATGCCAAAAAGCGCGGAAATTGCAATGGCCGCGCTCACGATCGCCATCGGTGTGCTGTCCGTTTGGCTTTGTGCCGCCGCCCTGAGAACCCTCGGCAAGCAATGGACGTACCGCGCACGCATCGTGGAAGGGCACGAATTAATTACGCAAGGACCGTATTCGCTCGTTCGGAATCCGATTTACTTGGGCATGTTCGGGATGCTGATTTCCACCGGGCTCGCAGTGGGCCGTTGGCCGGTATTGATTGGGTGCGCCGTCGTTTTTTTAATTGGCACCGAAATCCGAATCCGGAGCGAAGAAAAACTTCTGCGCGAAGCTTTCGGCGACAAGTTTGAGGAATACGCGCGAAAAGTGCCGGCGCTCATCCCGAAGCTCTTCTGATTTGTTTTGAAGCTCCTCGTACGCCGTCGAGCGCCTATCTATATCGTATTACGATATAATGACAAAAGAGAAGTCCGGAAAATCATATGAGACGCGAAGCACGCTTTAGGGCACTGGCTGACCTGCGCTATGAGATCCGGCGATTTTTGAATTTCAGTGAACAAGTCGCGCGCGAGGCGGGGGTTGAGCCTCAGCAGCACCAGGCCTTGCTTGCGATTAGGGCCTTACCGAAGCCCGATGCGGCGACGATCGGCGCTCTTGCCGAGCGGCTTCAAGTGCAGCATCACAGTGCGGTAGAGCTCACCGATCGACTGGAGAAACGGCGCCTTATTCGGCGCTCGCGGAATAAGGCCGATCGTCGAGAGGTGCTACTAGGACTGACCAGACGAGGGGAGAGGTTGTTGGAGCGGCTCTCGGCGGCGCACCGCAGAGAGTTGCGTGTTGCCGGCCCGAAACTCATGAGGGCGCTGAAGAATGTGTTGGCTCGTGAGCCTCATCCGTAAACCTAATCTCGCCACCACTGCTGGTGCGAGATCAGCAAAGAGGGTGTAGAAAAAACGGAGAGAAAAGAGGAAAGGATTCTTATGGCATCCACTCCAACCACTCCAGGGGTTGTGCTGGCTGAGCAATCGGCCGGTTACCGAATAGGGTTGATTTCGCTGCTGGCGGCCTTGGTCGGTGTTCTGGCGGGACTAATTGCGTACGTTCTATACGATCTCATCGGCCTGTTTACCAATCTCGCGTTCTACCACGAATGGTCCTTCCGTTTCCGAAGCCCTGAACATTCTGCGCTCGGTCCGTGGATCATCGTGACCCCGGCGATTGGAGCCCTCATAGTTGGCTTCATGGCCAAGTATGGCTCAGAAAAAATAAAGGGCCACGGAATTCCCGAAGCCATGGAAGCGGTGCTGACATCACGAAGCAGAATCGAACCCAAAGTGGCCATTCTGAAGCCTCTGTCGGCGGCGATTGCAATCGGAACTGGCGGACCCTTCGGCGCGGAAGGCCCGATCATTCAAACGGGCGGTGCCTTCGGCTCGCTCGTTGGGCAACTGATTTCGACCACAGCGTCAGAGCGGAAAGTGCTCCTGGCGTGCGGAGCTGGCGCTGGAATGGCCGCGACATTTAACACCCCGATTGCGGGTGTGATCCTGGCGATTGAGCTTCTGCTCTTCGAATTTCGTGCGCGCTCGTTCATTCCCTTAGTAATCGCGAGCACTCTGGCGACCAGCGTGCGCGCAATTCTGCTGGGACAGCGATCGATGTTCACAATGGGAAATGTGAATTTCGACCCGCTGCGCGGATTGCCGTTCTACTTGCTGCTCGGGACTCTTTCCGGGGTCGTCGCCATCGGATTCACCAAGCTCTTGTATTGGGTCGAGGATCAGTTCGACCGTTTGCCAATCGACGATCTCTGGCATCCGGCAATTGGCGCGCTGGGGCTCGGACTCATCGGATATTTTGTTCCACGCGTGCTGGGCGTCGGATATGACACGATTTCGGACATCTTGAACAACAATCTAGCCCTAAAACTGCTGATTTTGATCGCGATTTTCAAGGCACTGGCGTTGCTGATTTCCCTCGGCTCGGGAACATCGGGAGGATTGCTGGCGCCGATGTTCATGTCCAGTGCGGCTCTCGGCGGAGCATTCGCGATGGTTGTGAACTGGATCATTCCGGCCGCGCACCTATCGCCCGGAGCATACGCACTGGTAGCAATGGCGGCGGTATTTGGAGCGGCATCGCGTGCCACTTTTGCCTTCATCGTTTTTGCGTTCGAGATCACGCGTGACTACAACGCGATTCTTCCCTTGATGCTGGGCTGCGTAATTGCCGACATGATTGCAATCCGTTTTTTGCCGAGCTCGATCATGACCGAGAAACTTGCGCGCCGAGGATTGTTCGTCCCAGCCGAATTTGAAGCTGGCGTGCTGAAAATCGTTCGCGTCGGCGAGGTAATGAGGACGGATGTAAAGCTCGTTCCCGCTGATATGACCGTAGCAGAGTTGGCCGGACGCATCGCGCGCGGCGACCCCGCATTTAATATGACGCAAGGGCTTCCGATCATCAAACCGGATGGGAGACTTGCTGGGGTGGTGACGCAAGGCGATTTGCTGCGAGCGCTGGAAGGCGATCCGGGAGGCCGAATCACCGTACTCGAGGCCGGCTCCAACCGGCCGATTGTTGCTTATCCCGATGAGTTGAGTCACGATGCGATGCTTCGGATGCTCGAGCATAATATCGGGCGGCTGCCAGTGGTCAGCCGTGAGGACCCACATCAGATAGTGGGTTATTTCAATCGCTCGAGCATTTTGGACGCGTGGTCGCGTCAAGTACACGAAGAACGCGTTCGAGAACATGGATGGCTGCGGACTATGTGGAGGAACTCCTCGCACGGCGACGTAACCAGGCCCGATTCAACAAAGTCTTAGATTGGTACGACCCATTCAGCCTCCGCACGAAAGCGAAAAAAGAGATGCGAGCGGTGGTTCAGCGCGTCAGCAAGGCGCGCGTCGTAGTCGATGGCCGCACGACAGGCGAAATTGAAGCCGGTCTCGCGGTGCTGATCGGAGTTGGCCGCGATGACACTGCGGAAACCGCTGCTTCCATGGCCGAGAAAATCATGAACCTGCGCATCTTCAATGACGATCAGGGCAAGATGAATCGTTCCCTGACCGACACAGGAGGCGCGGTGCTCGCCGTCTCGCAGTTCACATTGTATGGAGACGCTCGCGGCCAGCGGCGCCCCAGCTTCCTCCAGGCTGCCGCACCGGACAAAGGCAAAGAGCTATATGACGAATTTGTGCGCGCTCTAAAGTCGATAGGGGTACGCGTTGAAACCGGCGTCTTCCAGACGCATATGTCCGTGGAATTGGTGAATGACGGCCCCGTGACGATTCTGCTCGATTCGGAAAGGAAGTTTTAGAAGCACAGGCCGAGTCCAAAACCAGACCTGTCGTCCCTTTCGCTGAACCCACGGCGGCTGGATAGCGTATTCTTAGATCAACAGTAGGAGGCAAGCCATGTCGACCGCACCGAACCAACCGGTACCGCCCGCCCTCCCTCCACCGCTTCCGCCACGGCGTGACAACACCCTCTGGTGGGTCCTCGGCATCGTCGGAGGGTTCATTGTCCTGTTCATATTCGCCGGTTTGACCCTTGCGGGACTGTTTCTCCACCGCGTGAACGTCCGAAACAACGGCAACAGCGTCGATATCCAGACGCCTCTCGGCGAAGTCAAGGTCAATAAGGACCAACACGCTACCGGCTTGCCCCTTTACCCCGGAGCCACGAAATACACGGGCGATAACCCGCAAGGTGGCTCCGCCGATATCTCGTTCGGCGAAGAAGGACTTGGTATCGCTGCAGAGAGCTATATCTCGACGGATTCGCTCGATAAGATTCGAGGTTGGTACCGCAAGCAGTTAGGTTCCAATTTCCGCCTGGAAACCGGCAAGGATCAGGATGCGGAGTTCCAGCACGCCAAAATCAACATTTCTTCTGACCAGGATTTAGCCTTTGTGGATGATCGCGGCGATGCTGTTCGCCTGGTAGCCCTCAAGCAAACCGCCGACGGCGTGAAAATCACTATGCTTCGCATGGGGGCACGCGAAGCTCAGTAGCTTCCAGACGGACAGAATGATGCCAGCCGGACCAATGCGCCCGATTCGGGGTGGGGTGGGTCGAGCCGAGTCCTAGTACGAACCCGTAGTGGTCCTTCGCAAATTCCACCCAAAGCACCACAACCCGGATCGATCGCGCTGTTCCTGGGCCGTTTCTACCGTTGCATCGCTGCAGCCGTGTGACCCACGGGCTGTCGGCGAGGCATCGCGTGCGCAATCCGCTCGGCATGCTGCGGAGGCGCCATCGGCCGCACGTTGTGGTTCGTGTTCACGTGCTCGCTGATGGCTTGGAGCCTCTTTAAGATGCCCTGCCATTGCGCCCAATCAAGCTGGCGCAGGAATGGACGTAGCCCCTGGATGAACGGATCTTCCAGAACTGTCTCCCCGTTCGTTTCCGGGACGAAAAATCGGTTCAGACCAACTCCCAAAGCTTCGGCGATTTTCTCAAGCGTACCAAGGCTGGGGGTCATCTGGCCGCTTTCTATCCTGGACAAATAGGAACGGGACACCCGAGAACGTGCCTGGAGTTGACTCTGCGTCATGCCACGTGATTCCCGTAACTGCCTGATTCGCTGGCCGATATTCTCAACCGTTTCCCGGTTTGGCCAGTTCTCAAACAGTTGTCGGTCGTCCCCCGGCAGATCCTGGGCGGACGGCGTGGGAATGACGAAGGTCACTTTGGGGGGCAGCAGGCGCACGCAGCGACGGCAGTTGCCAGTCCGCGTACGGTATTGCACCAAACCGCATACTTGACATCGAATGACTTCTCGGTCGAGTTCCATGCTGGCCTGTATCTCTTTTTCCGCTTTTTCCGCCACCGGATCTCCTCACAGACTTTTCCGGCGATGCGAAGGGAAGGAGCAGTCACTTAACGTGGGGAAGGCAGGAACTGGCGCGACGTGCGACATTTTTCACAGCGTGCCAATTCTTGTCAAGTGAATTCTGGACCGACCCTAGCTGTGCGAATCCTAGCGCAATGGTACTAGAACTATCCAAACAAAAAGAGTTACCCCTCGCGAATCGGTAAATAGCCCCTTCTCTTAGGTTTCGCCCCGACGCGAAACGTCTGTTAACGCTTTCGAGGAATGCGCCGTCTTTCGTCAACGTGACATTTTTCCGTCTCCAAGAGCTGGCTTCAGGAGCGCACCATCCCACTGAAGAGTTCGCTCAACGTTTCGCCCGAACCCCTCAGGAAGAATTTTCTGAGCAATCATCTGCAGGCCCGCCACGAACCATGAAACTTCACGTGCATTCGACATGCATCGCTGCTCCTGGCTAATCTGTCTCGCACCGCTGACATTTTCCACAGCAGCTGCGCTTTCCACAGACGGCGCCGCCTGAGGAATCTGATTCGCCCAAATTGATGCGACGCCCGTTCCAGTACTCCCTTCCGTTCAGATTTATCTCGGCCTGTGGAACTCGCTGGATGTAGAATAGCCCGCAATTGAGGTAACCCATTCTCTCTGGCCCGCGGGGCCTGAGTGAAATACGAGCGGTGCGACCCGTGGCGTTTCGCGTTATCAGATCGATTTTCCGCCGCAAGCCCTTTCTTCTGGTCACAGCTAGTTTTTTGGTTTTGATTTCCGCTCTCGCAGCGGCCGCCCAAAAATCTCCCGCCGGCGCGCCTACTCCCGGCAGTTCACCGCCGAGCGCGCAAGGCCAGGGCGTCGGACTTTCTCTTGAAATGAATGCGGCCGGTTCGGTGATTGTGCGGGTTCTGGGGACTCACAGTGAACCCCTGAGACAGCAGGCTTTCGTCCAGTTATATAAAGTCGGCTCCAATACTCCCCTGCGCGGCACGCTCACTCAGGGCGCATCCCAAGCTGCATTCAATAATCTGCCCGGGGCCGGCTGGTACACCATCGAGGTGAGTGCCGCTGGCTACAAAACGCAACGCAAGGATTTCGACTACAGCGATGCGGTCTCCTATCACGAAGTGGACATCAACATGGAGCCCGATTCGGAAGACTCCAGCGGTGCCTATGCACTCCCTCCCACTCTGCCGGCAAAAGTGCAGAATCACGTCGACAAAGGCGTCGCTGAGTTCCGCGCTGGCGACCTGAAAGCCGCGGAGAAAGAATTTCTGGCTGCCTACAAACTCGCGCCTAAAGCCGCCGAAACCAACTACCTCCTCGGTCTTCTTTACCTTCGCACGAAGGACTTGTCAGGCGCCCAGACCTACCTCGAAACTGCTGTCTCGATCGATCCAGGCGACGTTCCGGCCCTCATCGCTCTTGGTGATGTGCGCTACCAAAAAGGGGACTTGAAGGACGCGGCTGGTGTTTTGGAGAAAGCCGTCAAGCTGGACCGCAAGCAATGGGAGGCCTTCTGGCTCCTCTCGGAGGTTCACTTGCGCCAGCGCGACTTCGAAAAAGCTCGCAAGGAGGCCGAAACCGCGGTCGAGCTGGGCGAAGGCGCCGCTAACGGCGCGAAGTTTATCGAAGGTGAGGCTCTCGCAGAAATCGGCCAAAACGCGGACGCTTTACGAACGCTTCAAGAATTTCTGAAGGATGCTCCTTTAGACTCGAATGCGCCCGCCGCGCGCCAAATTTGCGCTCGCCTCGAAGCGGATCTCGCCGCGAAACCGCCATCGCAAACCTTTCTCTGGGCGCAGCCCACCGCGGCCTCGCCGACTGTGTATTCCACTGCATCAGCAGCGGCCTCTCAAGCCCTGGCCCCCAAGCTTGAGGCTGTCGATTGGGAACCACTGAGCGTCGATGACGAAAAACTTCCCGTCGCTGACGGCGTCACATGCCCCTCCGATCAGGTGATTGAAGAGGTCGGCAAGCGCGTCGCAGAACTCGTGGATAGCGTCAATCGCATCGATGCCACCGAGCAAATCACGCACGAAGAGCTCAGCACGCTCGGCCGGCCGGTCGCCGTCGAAAAACGCAAGTTCGACTACCTGATTTCTATCTCTGATCCGGGGTCGGGTTTGCTCACGGTCGACGAAAATCGCCAGGGCCGGGACTCTGAATCGGGCCGGTTCCTCGACCACATCTCCATGTTTGCATTGGCAGACCTACCGCTGATTTTTCACCCCACTTTGCGCACCGATTTTCAAATGACCTGCGAAGGCCTCGGCAAATGGCAAGAACGCGCGACATGGCTCGTCTATTTCCGCCAGCGGGACGACCGCCCTGAGCGCGTCCGCGCCTACCAGGCGCAGGACGGCAACTCTTTCACGCCGGGACTCAAAGGACGCGCTTGGATTTCCGCCGATACCTACCAGATCGTGCGTCTCGAAGCCAATCTCATGAAGCCCATTCCCGAGATTGGCCTCGGTTCGGAAGAAGACGTCGTCGAGTACGGCCCCGTCCCCTTCCGTTCAAAGAACACTGTGCTCTGGCTCCCGTCGAGCGCCGACATCTACTACTACTATCGGCACCGTCCCTTTCATCGTCACCACGCATTCACGAATTACAGCCTCTTTTCCGTTAGTTCAAGCCAGAAAATCGGCCAGCCCGACATTCCTGACGAGAAAGAACAGCGCCCGCAACGGTGAACGATCGCAGGGACGGCTGGCATTTCAATCAGGCTCGAACGTCTACTCGATACTCAAACCACATTTTCACCCGTCAGAACTCGCGGATCACGAGTCGGGGCCTATGGTAGTTTATCGGACGGGAGTTGCCTGATGCCGAACCGCGACGATGCCTGGAAGCTGCTATGCGAGTACACGCAAAGTGAGAGCTTGCGCAAGCACGCGCTGGCCGTGGAAGCCTGCGTGCGCGCCTACGCCCGCAAATCCGGCGCCGATGAAGAACTCTGGGGCGTTAGCGCTTTGCTCCATGATTTTGATTATGAGCGCTGGCCAAACGCCGAGCATCACCCCACGAAAGAACATCCCTACGAAGGCTCGAAGATTCTGCGCGAAAAAGGCTACCCCGAAGAGATGATCACGGCGATTCTGGGCCACGCCGAATACTCGGGAGTCCCGCGAGTCACTCCGCTCGATCACACACTCTTCGCGTGCGACGAGCTCGCAGGCTTTCTCACGGCCTGCGCACTGATCAAGCCTTCCAAAAGCATTCACGAGGTGGAAACCGCGTCAGTGAAGAAAAAACTGAAGGACAAAGCGTTTGCGCGTGGCGTGAATCGCGATGATGTTTACAAGGGCGCCGAGGAACTCGGCGTCTCCCTCGACGAACACATCGCATTCTGCGTGGAAGCGATGCGCGCCATCGCCCCGGAACTCGGCCTCAATGGAATCGCCGCTAGCGCGTGATTCTAAAACTCAGTCGTCGCTTGAGAGGAAGTGGCGACCCCGGAGGGACTTGAACCCCCAACCTAATGGTTCGAAGCCATTCGCTCTATCCAGTTGAGCTACGGGGTCTCGAGACGATTCTATCAGCGCGCCCCAATGCCTCGGCCACTTTTTTCATCAGCCGCTCGCCGAATTTCGAGAGCCGGCAAAGCTACCTAGCGGCGACTCGCGCCAGATAAAAATTGAAAAATGCTTCCGGGTCGGAGTGAAGGCAGACGTTGGCATTCGGAGTTCCCGGCTCGCGCAGAGTCATCCCTTTTTCGTCGATGCGGATGCGCATGGCCTGCATCGGGCAAAGCTCCGGCTTGACCATGTAGGCGATGGTCATCGGATCGAACAGCGTGGGCGTTTGCTGTCCCCATTCGTGGTAGAGCAAAGTTAGGGCGTCCGTGAGCGGCGTACCCTGGCGAAAGAGGAACGCGCGCTTCACTTCGTCCATTTTGAGCTGCGTGGAATCGAGCGGCATCATGTAAATGGGCACGCCCGAAGCGAACAGCTTCTGGGCCGCGCGTACGTCGTTCAAGATGTTCCATTCCGGCTGCGGCGGAACAGGTGGCCCGTACGGATCGCCGTAGCCGCGGTCGATTGAGCCGCCCATCATCACCACGCGACGAAGTTTTCGAAATGTCTCCAGATCGCGCTCGATCAGTTGGCCGACGTTGACAAGCGGGCCGATTGCGACGAGCGTAATCTGGCCCGGATTGCGACGAATCTGATCGAGAATGAAGTCGACAGCGGGCGGATGCGACGAGCGCGCATAATGCCCGCCTTCTGTGTAAGCGCGCTGCGTCAAGGTGCTTTTTGCCACCGTGGGCGCACCTGCGGCCACGGGAATGTCTTTGCTTCCAGCCTCGGCCAGCAATCGATCGGCGAGCTTCGCACGCTCTGCGGTATCGCCGAACGTGGTTGTGACGCCGAGGATTTGCAACTCAGGGCTGCGCAAAGCGAGCGCAACAGCAAAGGCGTCGTCGATGTCGTCGCCGATGTCCGTGTCGACAATAATTTTTTCTGGGATGATTTTTTCCGGCGGATCAGAATTTGTCGTGGCGGATTGCGCCGGGTCTCGAGGCAGCGCGAATGCAACGTAAACTCCGCCGGACGGCGACTTCAGGTCCTTGCCGCCACCAGCAGCGATTACGACATACTGCCGTCCTGCCACTTCATAAGTAGCGGGCGTGGCATTGCCAGCAAAGGGCAGTGTCGTCTCCCAAAGAAGCTGCCCGGTAGATTTATCGAACGCGCGAAATTTGCGATCGAAATCTGTCGCGCCGATGAACACCAGCCCACCCGCCGTCACAATCGGCCCACCATAATTTTCAGAGCCAGTGTTGGTGATTCCATTTGCTGCGAGTTCAGGATATTCGCCCAGATTGATCTTCCATACATACTCGCCGGTGTTCAGGTCGATCGCATTTAACGTTCCCCATGGAGGAGCAATCGCCGGGTACCCTTCGGGATCGAGAAATTTGCGGTAACCGGTGAAGCGGTAGTTCATGCCCGGCGGCACCGGCTCCAGCCCGGTCATGGCTCTGCTCTCGCCGCTCGTCAAGAAATCCACAAGGGCGGCCACTTCGTTTTGCGTCAGGTTTGGGAAACCGGTCATGCGGCCGCGTCCGTTCTGAATCACATTCATAATCTGCGCAGAGCTCAGACGCGTCGCTACATTCACAAGTGAGGGAATTCCCGCCGATCCAGCCAACTTATCTCCGTGGCACACACTGCACTGGCTGAGATAAATTGCGCGCGGAGAATTCTTGCCCGTGTTCGAGGCGAGCGCACCCGTCCATGCCATTTCGTTCGCGTTCACATAGAGCACTCCTGTTTCGGGATCAACGGCCGGCCCGCCCCATTCTCCGCCGCCATCAAAACCGGGAAATATCACCGTGTCGATGCCGACGCTGAAGGGAGCGAACTGGCCTTCGCTCCGCATCCTCTGGAATTGCCCCTCGGCCCAGTGATGCACCTCTGCCGTGCGGTTCGTGAGCATATCCGTAGTGAGCAGCTGCCGCGCAAATGGCTCAGGCTTGGTGACGAAGGGTTGCTCAAGAGCCGCTACTTCACCTGGGACTTTGCTTGGCGGTACTTTTCGATTTTCGATGGGAAAGAACGGTTCGCCCGTGGCGCGATCGAAAACGTAGATGAAACCCTGCTTCGTTGTCTGCGCAACGGCGTCGACGGCCCTGCCATCGTGACGAAAATTGACGAGCACCGGCGGTGCCGGAAAATCTCGATCCCACAAATCGTGATGCACGCCCTGAAAATGCCAAATTCGTTTCCCCGTCGCGGCGTCGAGCGCAAGGAGGCAATTGGCAAACAGGTCGTCGCCGATGCGATTCGCGCCATAAAAATCAAACGCAGCTGAGCCGGTCGGCACGTACACGACGCCGCGCTCCACATCGAGCGCCATTCCCGCCCAATTATTCGCCGCGCCCGAATATCTCCAGGCGTTCTTCGGCCACGTGTCGTAGCCGAATTCCCCGGGATGGGGAATTGTGTGAAACGACCAGCGCAATTTTCCTGACCGCACATCGTACGCCCGCACGTCGCCGGGTGGAGCCGGCAAGGTTTCGGGATTTCGTCCGCCAACAATCACAAGATCGCGATAGACGATTCCGGGGCTGGTGAGCGGCGTCCACTGCAATTTCGGATCGCGTCCTAGACCCTCGCGGAGGTCAATTCTGCCGTTTCTTCCGAAGCTGGCGACCGGCTTTCCGCTGGTGGCGTCGAGGGCGTAGAGAAAATTCATCACGCCGACGAGAATGCGCCTGTCGTCGCCATCGGCCCAATATGCGAGGCCGCGATTCGGCTGTGTCCCAACGATTCCGGAATCGAATTTCCAGCGCTGCTTTCCAGTGGCCGCGTCGAGCGCAAAGATTTTTTGCGAGGGCGTGATTCCATACAGGATCCCTTCGATGATCAGAGGACTCGTTTCGAGGCCGCCAGTCTCGCCGGTGTCAAATGTCCAGGCTCCTTGCAGTTGATTCACGTTCGCGCGATTGATTTGAGTAAGTGGCGAGTAATGGGTGTTCTGCGCATCGCCGCCGTAAGTGGGCCAATCGCGATTTTGCGGGTCAGCGGCCCGACTTCGCGCCAATGTCAGCCCAATCAAAGCCATGAGCACAACCAGCGTCGCGATAATTCCCGCAATTGCTTTCATCGCGCGCGCATCTTACTCCGCTTACGTGAAGAACGCGACGGTGCTACCATCGTTAGACGCGAATAGACCCATCGTCGAAAAAACCCTGAGGTGCGGGCCATGCGGCCAGCGTAACGAAGGAGCGCTCCCATGCGAAAATCTATCGCGATTGGCCTGATGGTTGGGGGGGCTATCATTCTCTGCGCTCTGTGCGATACACACCCAAGTATCAGGTCCTGGACGAGGCACGGGGGAAGAGTGGTTATCCTGGAGTCCCGATGAAAGAATCGTTTCTACTGGTGCCTACCTTCAGGGCTATCTAAGAGGCAAGACCGACGCCTGTGAAACTGCGGCTGAATTGTTCGAGCAACGCACGGCGACAACTGATCCCGATCAAGATCCCGAAAGAATTTGCTTTCGTCATGCCAAGGATTACCCGCGAAAGGCCGCCGATTACGCTTCAGTGATCACAGAGTTCTATACAAAACATCCCGAACACCGAGACATTCCGACGGACTATTTTATGCTTCTTTTCATCGATCAGCGGTATCAAACCGAAGCCGACATTGAGCAGGGCATCAAGCGAGGTGATGTCCGCACATTTTTTTTAGAGCCGATGCACTCGGTTCCGACCCAGGATTCCGAAAAGCTTCCGGCTGCCTCCGTGTCACCATCGCTCGCCTTTCTTGTGCTAGAATCCCGCGCCGTTGTCCTTCCCGGCGCATTCGGGTTCCGGTTATTACGCGCGCTTCTCGAACGCGCAATCACAAATGAACAAAGCTGGCGACATTCTCGGCCGCGTCGTGCGAAAAATGGATCGCCCCGAAGCCGCGCTCGCCTGGCTGACTACATCGTGGCCCAAGATCGTCGGCAGAGCCCTCGCCGTGCACACCCGTCCCTTGCGATGCGAAAAAGGGTGCCTGGAAGTTTCGGCAGACTCAAAGGCCTGGCAGAAACAGCTCGAGCAGATGTCACAGGATTTCTGCTCGCGAATCAATCAGGCCTGGGGAGGGCACCTGATTCGCGAAGTGAAGTTCGTTGCTCGGAAGCCCGGGCCGAAACGAATTCCCTACGAGCTCGATAACGAGCACATGCCGTTCGTCCGCCGCCGCAAATCCTAGTTTCTGTCTGGGCGGACGAACGCATCGCTCACCTTGCGTTTGAGCGCACCAAGACGTCAGCTTCGATTCGGAAAAGTTGATACCGCGATTATCAGTGCGGGTCCGAGGGACTCTCCGACGCCCACCGCCACAATACGTAGGCCACTACTCCAGCAGTGCCGATCACAATCAGCTTCCATACCAGATGATCGGTATAGCCAGGCGCAACGCCAACCTTGCCTTGAGGCGGCTCGGGATCGGCGACGACCGAAACATCGTAGGACTTGCCTTCATCAATCAAAAGCTGTTGACCGTTACGCTCGAGCAGCATCGTTCCGCGATAGCAGGAAACAATCGCCTCTTTCGGTCCGGCGATAGTCACTTGTCCGTATGCAGGCAGGCCGTTCGCTGCGCGAATCGTGCCCTCCGGCGTCTCGAGCTCGAATTGCTTTGCCGTCAGCGAAGAAAAGCCCACCGTGCCACGGAGCGCGGTTGCACGCAAAATGTTGCCGTCCTGCCCCAAATTTGCCGCGCTAGAAGAGAGCAAATACATCTGGCCGGTGGCGACTCGGAGTCGCAACGAACCTCCGGGCAACGTGTCGAGCGCATCCCCTGGATAGACGTTTGCTCCCGCCGAAGCGTAGGCGGTGCCCACGTGGGCCTGATCTGCTAATGCAATCACTCCAAAGGGCTCTTCCGCGGATTGAATGGGCAGGCTCAACATCCCAAAAGAAATGAGCGAGACTAGAACGTAACGCCCCGCAGTCCGGACGAGAGATCGCAAGGCTTCCTCCGAAATTACGCCACAACTCTAGGCGCAGAGGGCAGTTGTGTCAATACCGCAAAGCAGCAGTCAAGAATCGGCGAAAATCCACGGCCTCAGCCGTGTCCTCCCCCAAGCTCGCGGACAATATTGCCGACGAACGCTTTGGCGTCACCGAATAGCATCAGTGTGTGGTCCAGGTAATACAAGGGATTATCGATTCCTGCAAATCCAGGACTCATCCCGCGTTTTATCACCATAACGGTGTGCGCTTTATCGACGTCCAGAATGGGCATGCCATAAATCGGGCTGCTCGTGTCCGTGCGCGCGGCGGGATTGGTAACGTCGTTCGCGCCAATCACGAGCGCCACATCTGTCTGCGGAAAATCGGAATTGATTTCCTCCATGTCGAGCAACCGGTCGTACGGGATGTCCGCTTCCGCCAGCAGGACATTCATATGTCCCGGCATCCGTCCTGCAACGGGATGAATTCCGAATTTGACATCAACACCGCGTTTGGTAAGCGCGTCGAAGAGCTCGCGGACTTTGTGTTGCGCCTGCGCCACAGCCATTCCGTAGCCGGGAACGATGACTACTTTGTTCGCGCTGCCCAAAATTGCCGCAGCCTCCTCGGCATTCGCACTACGAACCACTTTTTCTTCGCCCGCGGCCTTCGCGCCGGCTTGCACTTGCCCGAACGCGCCGAACATCACGTTGGTGAACGAGCGGTTCATGGCCTTGCACATGATCACGGAGAGGATGAAACCTGAGGAGCCGTCGAGCGCACCCGCCACGACCAGGACTTTGCTGTTCAGCACGAATCCCAGAAGCGCGGCGGAAAGGCCGGCATAGGAGTTGAGCAGCGAAATCACAGTGGGCATGTCCGCTCCACCAATCGGCGTTACCAGCAACACACCGAAGAACAGCGCCACACCCACCATCACAGGAAAAAGCTTCGTGTACTCAGGATGAATCACCAGTATCAGTGCGAGAATGACAGCGGCACCAAGCACGGAAAGGCTCACGACGTTTTGTCCGCGATAGGTGATCGGGCGCTGTGGCAAAATTTCCTGCAGCTTGCCAGCGGCGATCAGGCTGCCGGTGAACGTCAGCGAGCCGATGATGACCTCGAGGCCAATTTCCACCATCCCGAACTTGGTCACTTTCGGGGCGTGCACGTAATATTCGGCAATTCCGATCATGGTCGCAGAGAGCGCACCGAACGCGTGGCTCAAGGCGGTCCGTTGCGGCACGGCCGTCATGTGGACCAACCCGAGCGGTATGCCCACGCCGGCGCCCACAATCAGCGCGACGATGATCCATTTGAATTGAACCAGCTCAGGATTGAACAGGGTTGCTCCGACGGCAAGCGCCGCGCCAATTTCGCCTGCCAGCACGCCATGCCGCGCGGTGATGGGCGAACTGAGCCATTTCAACGAGAGAATGAAAAGAACCGCAGCGATGAGATACGTGAAGTCGATGAGCTGCCCGGCAGTAACTCCGCTCATGATTTTTTGGATTTGCCCGTCTTGAACATGCGCAACATCCGGTCGGTTATGAGGAACCCGCCCACCATATTGCTAAAAGACGCGGCGACCGCGATCACACCCAACACGGTGGAAAGAGTAGTTTCGTGCCGGCCGGCGATGATGATCGCCGCCACCACCACGATGGCGTCGAGCGCGTTCGTTAGGGACATCAGCGGCGTGTGCAGCAGCGGCGAGACGCGCTTGATTACTTCAAATCCGACGAATCCCGCGAGGATAAAGACAAATAGGTTAGAGATGAAGTCCGACGGCACACCTTCCTCCTGCGACTACGACTGCGACGGCGTTGCAAACGCGGGCAGAGAGTAAAACTCTCGCACGCGCGGGTTCACCACTTCTCCGTTTTGAGTGACCAGTGTACTGCGAACAATTTCGTCGTCTATATCGGCGCGCAGGGCGTTATCTTTCACGATATGAGCCAGGAACGCCGCAAGGTTTCGCGCGTACATCTGGCTGGCGTCGTGCGGAACGCTGCTGGCGAGGTTGAGCCAGCCGATAATGGTCACGCCGTGCTCGACCACAAGTTCACCTATCTTCGTCAGCTCGCAGTTGCCGCCGCGCTCTGCGGCCAGATCGACGATTACCGAGCCCGGCGCCATCCTGGCCACCATGTCTGCCGTGACCAGTACCGGCGACTTTTTCCCCGGGATCACCGCTGCCGTGATCACCACGTCATTTTCGGCGACCACTTCACCCAACAACTCGCGCTGCCGCTTATAGAAGGATTCATCCTGCGCCCGCGCATACCCGCCCGCATCCTGCGCGTCCTTCGCCTGGACTGCCAACTCAACAAACCTGCCGCCGAGACTCTGCACTTGCTCCTTCGCCGCAGGCCGCATGTCATACGCCGAAGCGACGGCTCCCAGGCGGCGCGCGGTTGCAATCGCTTGCAGCCCTGCCACTCCAGCGCCGATCACGAGCACTCGGGCCGGCGTGATCGTGCCTGCGGCCGTCGTCAGCATCGGGAAAATTCGGGGCAAGCTGTCTCCAGCGATTAGCACGGCCTTGTAACCACAAATCGTCGCCATGGAGGAAAGGGCGTCCATGCTCTGTGCGCGCGTACTGCGCGGCATCAGTTCGACGCTGAAAGAGGTGACGCCAGCGCGAGCGATATCCTCCAGCGTTTCGAGCGCACCGAGCGGTCGCAAGAACCCAATCAGGACCTGTCCGCGCCGGTAAAGGGGAACGTCCGCTTTGCCCGTCCGGTCGTTGGATCCATAGCAGAGCACTTGCGCGATGATGTCGGCAGCACCGAAAAGCTCCGCGCGATCGGCGATGATCTTCGCGCCCTTTGCTGCATAGTCGGCGTCGGGATACCCGGCTTGTAGTCCCGCATCTTTTTCAACGATTACATCCAGCCCCACTTTTTTTAGGTTTGGAATTACGCCGGGAACCAGGGCGACGCGCCGTTCCTTGGGAAAAGTTTCACGGGGTACACCAAGAATCATGCGTTCAGGCCTCAGTCGCACGGACCGCCCACTGCAATTCAAAGCGCGCCGTAATTTCCGAAACGCGCCATTCTAGCTTCAATCGCGAAAATCTGCAGGGCTTTTGAGGCTGTTTTTCCCTCATCTCGTTTCGCGCCTCGTTTTCTGCGTTAGAATGTTGCGGCTCGGAGCGTCGATGATTCATCGCTTCGTTTTTCACAACGACCGCCTGCTACCTATCGAAGATGTGCGGCTCTCGCCGGGCCAAGCCGGCCTGCTGAACGGCTGGGGCCTTTTCACCACAATTCGCGTCATCGAAGGTGTTCCTTTCGCATTCGAGCGCCACTGGAAACGCCTCGAACGCGATGCCGCGCGCACGCATTGCCCATTCCCCTTTCAGCCTGATGCCGTTCACGCGAATCTGGCCGACGTTCTTCGAGCCAACCAGGTTCGCGAAGGCTGCGCACGAATCTACGCTGTTTACAATCAGGTGGGCTTCTGGCGCAGCGACGAGAATTTCCCGAAAGTCGACCTCATTCTTTATTCGGCGGATTTGCCGTCGTACCGCGAACCCGCGCGTCTGGCTCTGCGCGAACAGGGCCGCCACGCGGCCTCGCCCCTCGCGGGCGCGAAGGTCACTTCGTGGCTGAACAATGTTTGGAACCTCTATGAAGCGCAGCAACGAGGATGCGACGAAGTCGTCCTGTTGAACGAGCGCGGCGAAGTGGCCGAGTGCACGGCCGCGAATATCTTCTCGGCGCGCGGCGGACGCGTCTTTACTCCGCCCCTTACGTCCGGGTGTCTCGAAGGCATCACGCGCGGAGTTCTTTTAGAAATTGGCGCCGCTGCGGGCGTGCCGGTGGAAGAGGCTGTGCTGCGTCCGGATGATCTTTACGCTGCCGATGAGGTCTTCATCTCCTCCACAAATCGCAGCCTGATCGCTGTCGGCGAAATTAATGCCCGCAGGATCGCCTCTGCGCCCGGGCCCTTCGTCGGAAAACTCGAAAGCGCGTTTTCCGCATTCGTGCGCGATTATCTTGACGCGCACGCCGCCACATCGAGCAAGTGAGCCTGCACAACCCGGACGGGGACTTCGTGTCGCGAATCTAACTTTCGCCGTAATCCTTTCGAACCAGACTTCGTCGCACGTTCGTTTTCGGAATATAATTTGGCTCCCGCCCTGCAATAATCACCTCTTTCATTTTGGTCGCGCAGCGTGGTTCGTGGCCGGAGGTCGCGATGCCCAACCGAGAAGATCGTGTTGTTTTGAAAGGCAGCGCGCGCAAGCCGCTGCCCGGCGGGAAAGATGTGGGGCCGGCGGACCCAAATCAGAAGATTGAAGTGACCGTTTATCTCAGGCGCGGCTCGAAAGGTCCCGAGTTTCCTTCCGTCGAACGACTGGGGGTTCGCCCTCCGCGCGAGCGCAAGTACCTGACACGCCAGGATTTTGCGCGCGAATATGGCGCCTCCACTGCCGACATCCACAAAGTGCGCGAATTTGCTTCCCAGTATGGGCTGAGAGTCGCGGCCGAAAAGCGCGCCGCCCGCAACGTCAACCTCACGGGGACGGTCAGCGCCTTTGGCGAAGCGCTTGGCGCTGACTTGCGCCGATATGAGCATTCCTCCGGCACCTACCGCTGCCGCACGGGCAACTTGACGATTCCGCGCGACCTGGAGAGCGTGATCGAGGCGGTTTTGGGGCTCGATAATCGTCCGCAGGCGAAAACACATTTCCGTCTGCTGAAGAAAAAACCGAAGAGCGCGAAAGACGTTTCATATTCACCTCTCCAGGTGGCAAAGGCCTATGCCTTCCCTTCCGGTGAAAATGGCAGCGGGCAGTGCATTGGAATCATCGAACTCGGCGGCGGGTACAACACCTCTGATCTGAATGCATTTTTCAGCGGGCTTGGCCTCGCGACGCCCGAGATCACAGCCGTTTCTGTTGACGGTTCGAAAAATTCCCCCACAGGCGACCCAAGTGGGCCCGACGGCGAGGTGGAACTTGATATCGAGATGGCCGGCGCCATCGCCCAAGCCGCCCAGTTCGGCGTCTATTTCGCTCTCAACACCGATCAGGGCTTCATCGACGCCGTCACCACCGCGGTTCACGATGCCACTTTGAAACCCTCGATCATTTCGATTAGCTGGGGCGGACCAGAGGATTCCTGGACCGAGCAGTCACGCAACGCGCTGAACTCCGCTTGCCAGGACGCAGCCACGATGGGTGTGACTGTGCTTGCGGCGTCCGGCGACAGTGGCGCGTCGGATGGCGAAAGCAGCGGCCTCGCGGTGGATTTTCCCGCGTCGAGCCCATACGTTGTCGGTTGCGGTGGTACCAAGCTGACAATTTCGGGCGCGACAATTGGCAGCGAGCAAGCCTGGAACGAGCTTTCCGCAGGCGAGGGTGCGACAGGCGGCGGCGTAAGCGAAGTTTTCTCACTGCCTACTTACCAGTCGAGCGCAAATGTGCCAAAAGCCCCGAATGGCTTCGTCGGGCGAGGCGTGCCTGATGTCGCGGGCGACGCAGACCCCGAGACAGGCTACAACGTGGTCGTCGATGGTGAGCAATCCGTGATTGGCGGAACGAGCGCCGTTGCGCCGCTGTGGGCCGGGTTATTCGCGCTGATCAATCAGGCGCTCGGCACGAATGTAGGCTATGTCAACCCTCTGCTTTACGCCGCGAAAGAAGAGGCCACGTTTCACGACATCACCTCCGGCAGCAATGGAGGCTACTCTGCCGGGCCAGGATGGGATGCCTGCACCGGATTGGGCAGTCCCAATGGCGCCGCACTGCTTTCGGCCCTGGCCAAAAAATAAATCCGCTCTTTCCACAGCCTGCGGAGTTACTTTGGCTTGTAGATCCGAATAATATCGTCCTTCACTTCAAGGACGCTGCCCGGATATTCGCGTGCGGCGTGTTCGCGCAGCTGGCCTATCGAGAAGTAATCGCCGTGTCCGTCGAAATAGCGAGCATCGTCAATCATTAGGACGTGATTGCGAACGGGATGCCGGTAGATGCACTCCATTTCCAGTTTGATCGGCGCATCGATGTCACCCCAGTGCGCATCGAGCCAAAAAAGAGCGGGCTCTTCGATTTGCGACATGATCGCCGGCAAAACCTTGCCGCTATCACCCTGATATAGATGAATGCCGGGATAGGCCGCAAATTTGCGTTTTGCGCGGGCAGCCAGCCAGGTGTCCAACTCGATCGAGTAAATTTCCAGAAAACGATGCTTCTGTGCGTTGATCATGTTGCCGAGGTTCGTTCCCGTTTCCACCATTACCCGAAGGTTGAACCGCTCGGCGAATTCTGCTAACGCGCGCTGCTTGACGATGTGCGGCACCTTCGGCTGAGGCGACCCCCGAAGCCGCCACCAAACATACTCCCCCCTAAACGCTAGCCTCTTGTACGGATCGAAGAAGATGCTGTCGCGGAAACCCTTGTCGACAATCTCCCTTGTTTCGTCGATGTTCTTGCGCCGGAACATGTGCAGCCATCATATCAGTCACTCCGAATGTCAGGCGCGCCTATCACCCAAGCCGATAACCAACAATTTCGATGCCAACTCTCACCGCGCCTGATATAACCTCTCAGAATTGCCATTCCCGGGGGCGTGACAATGCGATGCTCGCGGCCAATCTTTCGAATCCATTTCTTCTCGCCTTTTGCCATTGCGTTGATCTTGCTTGCCGCGTCGCTTAGCTTTGCTCAGCAATTCAATCCGCAACTCTTCGAGGCTTTGCGATGGCGCTGCATTGGTCCGTTCCGCGGCGGCAGGACCGTGGCCGCCACCGGCATTCCCGGCCAACAAAATGTTTTCTACATGGCCCAGGTGAATGGCGGCGTTTGGAAATCGACCGACTTCGGCGAAACCTGGAAGCCGATCTTCGAGGGCGAGCCGACGCAATCTGTCGGTTCCATCGCCGTTGCACCCTCGAACCCAGAGATTATTTACGTCGGCAGCGGTGAAGGATTGCAGCGCCCCGATCTTTCGGTCGGCGATGGAATCTACAAATCCACGGATGCTGGAAAAACTTGGACGCATCTCGGGCTCCGCGACGGTCAGCAAATTCCGCGCATCGTGGTCGACCCGCATGACCCGAATCGCTTGTTTGTCGCCGTGCTGGGCCACCCTTACGGCGCGAACGAAGAGCGCGGCGTATTTCGCTCCACCGACGGCGGCAAAACGTTTCAGAAAGTCCTCTATAAGGACGAGAACACTGGAGCGATGGACCTCGCCTTCGATCCCACTAATTCGCAAATCATCTACGCCGACCTCTGGTCCGCGCGCCAGGTTCCCTGGGAAGGCTCCATCGAGGGCCACCGCGGTGGTCTCTTCAAATCCACGGACGGAGGAACCACCTGGAATCCGCTTACGAAAGGCCTTCCAACAAACGAACAGGGTCTCGGCCGCATCGGCATTGCGGTCGCTCCGAGTGACGGCCATCGACTGTACGCCATGGTAGACGCGCCACGGCAACTCGGCGGCGTCTTTCGCTCCGACGACGCCGGCGAAAGCTGGCAGCGCGTGAATGATGAACAGCGCGTGTGGGGACGCGGCGATGACTTCGCCTGGGTCCGTGTGGCGCCGGACAACAAGGACGAAATCTATGTCTGCAACACCTCGATGTATCATTCTATGGACGCTGGCCAAACCTTCACTGCAATCAAAGGCGCACCCGGTGGGGACGACTACCACACCGTATGGATCAATCCCGAAAATCCCAAGATCCTTCTGCTCGGCCTCGATCAAGGCGCAACGATCAGCGTCAATGGCGGGGAAACTTGGAGCTCCTGGTACAACCAACCCACGGCGCAGTTTTTTCACGTCGTCACGGACAATCAGTTTCCGTACTGGGTCTACGGCGGGCAGCAGGAAAGCGGTTCCGCAGGCACTGCGAGCCGCAGCGACTGGGGTGAAATTACTTTTCGCGACTGGCATCCGGTGGGCACGGAAGAGTATGGCTACGTCGCGCCAGACCCGCTTCATCCCGATTACATTTTCGGCGGGAAGGTCACGCGCTTCGACATGATCACCGGCCAGACTCAAGACGTCGCGCCAGCCGTGATTCGCTCAGCCAAGTATCGTTTCGTGCGCACTGCTCCACTGATTTTCTCGCACGCTGATCCTCATATTCTGTTTCTCGGCTCCAGCGTCGTCTTCAAAACCACCGACGGCGGCCAGAACTGGGACGTGATCAGCCCCGACCTTGCCCGCCCGGAATTTATCTCGCCTCCGAACCTTGGCGCCCTGGCCACTGGTCATGGCGACGAGGGCACGCACCGCGGCGTAGTGTATTCGCTGGGGCCATCGCCCGTTGACGCAAGTATCCTCTGGGCTGGCACTGACGACGGCTTGATCTGGGTCACGCGCGACGGCGGCAAAAATTGGTCAGATGTGACTCCGCCGGAGTTGACGCCGTGGAGTAAAGTCGCGCAACTCGATGCGTCGTATTTCGACAAAGATACTGCGTACGCGGCCATCAATCGCTTCCGCGTTGATGACCTTCACCCGTATATTTACGCCACACACGACGGCGGCAAAACTTGGACAAAAATTACCCGCGGCCTGACAGACAATGCGCCAGTCAACACCGTTCGCGAAGATCCTGTGCGCCGCGGCTTGCTTTTCGCTGGCACCGAGCGCGGTATCTGGGTTTCCTTCAACGATGGCGATTCCTGGCAATCACTCCAACTGAATCTGCCGCCCACCTCGGTGCGCGACCTCGTCATCCATGCCGACGATGTCGTCGTCGGCACGCACGGCCGCTCATTCTGGATTCTCGACGACATTTCTCCGCTGCGGCAACTGAACCGCGATCTCGCGAATTCCGACGCCGCCCTGTTCAAGCCAGCCGCTGCTGTTCGCATCCGCCGCGATGCCAATACAGACACGCCGCTGCCGCCCGAAATTCCCGCCGGCAAAAATCCTCCCGACGGGGCCATCTTCGACTACTACCTGAAAACGGATTCCGCCGTTCCCGTCAAACTCGAAATTATCGATTCCGCAGGCAAAGTGGTCCGCAGCTTTTCGAGTGACGACAAGCCCGATTGGACCTGGGAACAACTCAACAAGGAATTGAACGTGCCGCTCTATTGGATTCAGCCGCCGCAGATTCTTTCCGCGAAAGCCGGCGAGCATCGCTTCATCTGGAATCTGCGCACCCTGTCCCCTGGTTCGGTCTTTCACGATTACCCAATTTCCGCGATTCCGCACAATACGCCTCGCTATCCTCTGGGCGCCTTTGTTGTTCCGGGCACATACAGTGTGAAGCTCGAAGCCACCGGCCAAACCATCACCCAGCAGTTCGAAGTGAAGATGGACCCTCGCGTCACGACGCCTACCGACGGGCTGGCCGCGCAGTTCAATCTCGCGAGCAAAGTCTGCGACGAAATGAATTCCACTTACGCCTCACTTCAAGAGGTCACATCGGTACGGCGGCAATTGAAGGAACTCTCGGAGCGAGCTTCTAAGGGGCCGCTCGCCGACGCGATCGAGGCGTTCGACAAAAAAGTCGCGGAATTCGGAGGTTCGGCGCAGCGCTTCGGTCCGCAGGCTGGTCAGACCAGTTTCGCGAGACTCAATGGCCAATTCGCTCAGCTTCTCGGCTTCGTCGATAGCGCAGACACTGCGCCCGTTTCGGCGGCCAGGGAATCCTTTGCTACGCTGCAAATGGCCGCAAACGACCTTGAGAAAAATTGGGATGAAGTGAAAGCGAAGGACATTCCAGCGCTGAACGAGCAGTTACGAAAGGTGAACCTGCCCACAATCGATCCTGCAGCGAAGGCCGAGGTTAAGTCCGAATCGGCTGGCGACGACGAGCCCTAAATCTGGGCAGGGCAGCATGATTTCGCGGGGATTGGCTCACCCGAAGGCGGTCCTCACTGCAGCTTGTCTATCTTTGCTGCGAGGATGAAGTCGCTTTCGGTGAGCCCATTGATCTTGTGGGTCCACGTGGTCACTTCGGCTTTGCCCCACGAAAGCAAAATGTCGGGATGATGCCCTTGCTCTTCCGCAAGGTTACCCACCTTGTTCACAAATGCCAGCGCCTGCTTGAAATCGGGGAAGGCGAAGGTTCGCGTGATGTGATGGCCGTTCACTACCTTCCAGTCCGGTACCTGCGTTGACAATGACTCAAGTTCCGCGCCCGCGAGCGGCGGCACACCTCCACGGCAAGGAACGCAGGTTTTGCTGGCGAGTTCGGCCATATCCGCCTCCTCTTCAAATTGTACTGGAATCCTGGGCTATTTTCGTCGTCGCCTCACGAAAGCTGGCCTCACGCGACCGTGTATACTGGCATGCTCTTTCGGAGCGGCTGTAAATGTTCAGCAAAAAGCCTGGTATGCGGCTGGTTCTCGCGTCACAATCGCCGCGGCGCGCGGAAATACTCCGCAATGCCGGTATTTCGTTTGAGGTGCAGGCGGCACACGTAAACGAGACACGACGTCGGCGCGAATCAGCTCACGGTTACGTCTTGCGACTGGCAAGAGCCAAGGCGCACGCAGTCGCGGCGCACGCAAAGCGCAAGAATCGGCACGTCATCATCATCGGTGCGGACACCGCCGTGCTCGCACAAGGCAGAATTCTCGGCAAGCCCGCCGATGTGAAGGAAGCTCGGCGCATGTTGCGCCTGCTGAGCGGCAAAACGCACCAGGTGCTCACCGGCGTTTCGCTCATATCGCTGCCCGGCGGGGAAAAACACCAGGTGGAAACAACGCGGGTGAAATTCGCGAAGATGTCTGGCGCCGAAATCGATGATTACATCGCCACGGGCGAGCCATTCGATAAAGCGGGCGGATACGGAATCCAGGGAATTGGCGGCCGCTTCATCACTGCGATCGAAGGGTGCTACTTCAACGTGATGGGCCTGCCGCTGTCCCGCGTGTGGTCTATGCTGCGCGAAGCCGGATTCAAAGAAACTTCTGCGGGGAAGATTTGGTCGGCGCTGCGCGAGTTGCCATCATTGGGAACAAGATAGGCGCGCGATTCCTCCGCGGTGCGCCAAAACGAAAGCGGCGGCTCGTCTTCGGCCGCCGCTTCAAATTCCGTCGTTTTCACCTTGATCCGCCGCTACTTCTTCTCCTCGGTAGGCGCGGCAGCTGGCGGGTTCGCTGGTGTCGAGCTCGGTGGTGGGCTCGTGGGCGCAGGATCACGCATCCCGTCTTTGAATTCGCGGATACCCTGGCCCAGACCGCGCATCAGTTCTGGCAGCTTCCGGCCGCCAAACAGGACCAGCACGATCAGCAGCACCAGAAAAATGTGCATCGGACTAAATTCCATACGATACCTCCAAGACGCAGGCTGCCATGCTACAGGGCGCTAGCAGGCTGCGTTCGAGCAATTTCAAACTAAAGTATAACACGCTCATCACCCACTCGCCGGGTCACATGCTCGCGGTCCAGATATTCGAGCAACGGAATTGCATATTTCCGCGTGACGCCGGTCAGTTCCTTGAAAGCGGGCACCGCAATGCGTTGCCCCTTCTGCCGCTTGTAATTCGCCACAAGCTCGCGCAACTGGGCCACCGCCGCGCGATGAAAAACCAGATCTTCGGCAATTCTAATCAGCACCCTTTCGCGCAACAGAATCTGCAGAATCCTCTGCGCGCGCTTCGCCTCTACCGGCAATTTTTCGAGCACCGCGGCAAAGCTTGGGACCGTAAGTCCCGCTCGCTCGAACTCGGTCTCGATCACTGTCTTAGCCTTCGCCTCCTCCGCCGAAAGTGCAATCTCCCGTCCGGCCCGCTGCACCAAGTCGCCCGAAACCGAAACAGTCCCCATTTTCACTAAGTCGTGCAAAGCAACGTCGAACACGTCGGCGTCTGGGTCTCCGATTCTCCCGCGAAGATCCTGCCGTGGGATGCCTGGCAGAAGCCGATTCGCCCGATGAAATTCCTCAATTTCCTTGCTCATCGCTGCAGCACAATCGGCCACAGCCCGGTACGACGCGACGCGGAACGGCGTCTCGCTTAGAATTCGCAAGCGCTTCTCTGCCGCTAGCACGCGCGTCGCGTCATGAACCTCGGATTCGACCCAGCCGGCCCTGCTCATGATGTCCTCAAGTGATAAGGGATACGCGAGTCTCTCTGTCAGCGCAGCCAAGGCCGCTTCGTGCGTGCCGCGCTCGAAGGTCTGAAGAAACGGCAAAACCGACAGATCACGAGCTCGATGCCGCATCGCGTGTGCGTCAATCACAACGCCGCCTCCAATTGTCATCACAGGCGAAAACTGCCTTAAGATGAAGCGGTCGCCAGGCAGCAGCAAAACCTCATCATTGAGCCGCAGTTGCACCAATCCCGATTGGCCCGGAGCTAACTCTTGGTGTTCGAGTAGCGAAACCTCCGCGACCGTCTCCGCCGTTCCTTGATGAAAGTGCACCCGCGCGTGATTTTTCAGCCGGCGCGCGGACGACAGCATAGTGATGCGTGCGTCGCACCGAACAGTTGGCCGAAAAACGCCGGCCACGCTCAAGGTCATTCCGCGGGCGATTTCGGTGTGCTCCACGCCGCCAAGATTCATTGCCGTGCGCTGGCCGGCTACCGCCTTTTCTATCGTTCTTCCGCCTGAATGAAGTCCTCGGACGCGCACGCGCCGGCGCATGGGGTAAATTTCGACGTCATCTTCGACTTTCACCGCTCCCGAAACGAGCGTGCCGGTGATAATCGTGCCGAATCCCTTCAACGTGAACGAGCGGTCAATCGGCAGGCGAAAGTGACTCTCGGCTTTCCTTGCGGGGATTTCGCCCGCAGCGCGCAAAAGCTCCCGCCTCAGCGCCTCGAAGCCCTCCCCGGTCTTTGTGCTCACCGGCACGATAGGGGCGCCCTCAAGAAACGAGCCACGCACGAATTCTTCCATCTCCAGCCGCACGAGGCCAAGGACATCCGAATCCACGAGATCAGCCTTGGTGATCGCAACCAAGCCGCGGGAAATCCCTAGTAACCTGCAGATGTCGAAATGCTCGCGCGTTTGCGGTTTTATGGATTCATCCGCCGCAATCACCAGAAGCACCAAATCAATGCCGCCCACTCCAGCCAGCATGTTGCGCACGAAGCGTTCGTGCCCCGGAACGTCGACGAACCCTACGTTCACATCGCCCAGACTGAGGAACGCAAATCCGAGGTCAATCGTGATTCCCCGCCGCTTTTCCTCCTCAAGGCGGTCTGGATTCGTGCCGGTAAGGGCTTCTACCAGAGCGGACTTGCCGTGATCCACGTGCCCGGCCGTCCCAACAATGACGTGCTTTAGTGCAGCCATAGAGTTAGCGCCTGCCCACAACGCAGATGATATTCACGACGATGCTAGCGGAGCAGCAAATGAGGGTCAAACTGAGGCGTTGAAGCAGCGGAGGACTCGGTCTTGTCGCAGGGGACCAGCCTAGGCGCGGGCGGACTCCATCTCTTTGGTAATCGCCAGAGCCGCCGCTCGTGGATCCTTCGATCCTGTAATAGGCCGTCCTACCACAATGTAGTTCGCCCCCGCCAAAATCGCCTCTCGGGGCGTGGCGACACGCGATTGGTCATTTATCTCTGCGCTGGCCGGTCGCACACCGGGCACAACAATCAGGAATTTTGGCCGGCACGCCCTACGTATTGCCCTCACCTCGTGAGCCGATGAGACCACCCCGTCGAGCCCAGAGTTTTCAGCAAGCTTGGCGAGGGCCACCGCCCGGCTGCTAACCGTTCCCGACATCCCGATCTCGTGCAAGGTAGCGGAATTCATGCTGGTGAGAACAGTCACCCCGAGAAGAGCCGGGCGCGTCTTTCGCCCGCTCAGCGCCTCACGGGCAGCTGCCATCATCGCTGACCCGCCCGCGGCGTGCACCGTAAGGAGGCTCACGTCCGGGAGATCGGCCGCTGCGCGCACTGCTCCGGCCACGGTATTTGGTATGTCGTGAAGTTTCAGGTCGAGGAAAATTTTGAGTCGGAGGCCCGCTAGCTTTTCAATGGCTCGTGGGCCCTCCGCTGTGAAGAGTTGACTACCGACCTTAAAGAGTCCGGCCGCGCCCCGCACCCGTCTCGCTGCGCTTAAGGCTGGCTGCAGACGATCGAAGTCCAGAGCAACGATCAGTCGCGATGATCCGGGTTCGGCCGTGAAGGCACCTCCAGCAGCTCCAGGCGGACTCGTGCCGTGCCGCGCTGGTCAAAACCAAGCTTCTGCGCGACCGCGTACGAGACGTCCAGTTCCCGCCCCTCCACATAGGGGCCGCGGTCATTGATCCGAACCACTTGGCTGCGTTGGTTCCGCGTATTCACCACCCGGACGATCGAGCCGAGCGGCAGGGTCGGATGTGCGGCTGTCGCCGCATACATATCATACATTTCGCCGGTAGCGGTTGGCTGACCATCAAAGTCTTCGCCGTACCAGCTCGTTGTGCACTCCCATACCGCCAGCGGCTTCGGCTGGCTTGCCTGTTTTGAAACGGACTGCTCAGTGGGGCTGTTCTGCAGAGACGCTGTATATTGGGACAGGCTCGCCACTCCTGCAGCCGTTGGATTGGCCGACGGAGTAAGGACAAGCAAACCCAGTCCTAAGAACACCGACTCCAGCACAACAAACGCCTTGGCTCTCATATTCACCTAACTTTTTTTGAATCAGCATTATACCTTGCTGGGCTACTTCCTGCCAAGTGCCTACTATTTGAATCCGCCCTGCAAGCTGCTGACTTCAAATAGGTTTTGGTTGCGGCACCACTCTTCCAGGCTTCCCACGAGCCGTTCTGAAGCTCTTGGGTCCACGAAATGCGCGGTGCCTACCTCAACGGCAGAAGCGCCAACTAGCATATATTCAGCTACATCAGCGGGGCTCGTTATACCGCCAAGCCCCACAATCGGGATGTTCGTTACCCGACTGGCCTCGTAGACCAACTTCACCGTTATAGGTTTGATCGCCGACCCGGACAACCCTCCCGACGTACTACCGAGGCGGGACCTTCGGGTGTATACGTCCAGACACATTGCTGGGTAAGTGTTCGCCACAACCAAAGCATCGGCTCCGGCCGACTCTGCCGCCCTCGCTATAACTCCAATATTTCCAACAATCGGGGAAAGCTTAACCCACAACGGGCGCTTGGCCACTGCCCTAGCAGCGCCTACCGCCTGCCCTGTCAGGGCGGGGTCAGTACTATATTCCGCCCCACCCTTCTCAACGTTCGGACACGAGATGTTGAGTTCATACGCCGCGAGCCCTTCTGTATCCTCCAAGACACGAATTACCTCAACGTAGTCTGACATGGTGTAACCGAAGACATTGGCAATAATCGGCGTGCTATATCCCCTGAGCTCCGGCAACTTCTCCGCGACGAAGGCCCGCACACCCACGTTCTGCAAGCCGATCGCGTTCAGCATCCCACTGGGTGTCTCACACATTCGGGGTGCGGGGGCCCCAGCCATTGGCTCGCGCGACAGCCCCTTAACGACGATTCCACCTAGGCGGTTGAGATCAACGAGGTGTGCAAATTCGACGCCATATCCGAAGGTCCCGCTGGCGGCGATAATCGGATTTTTGAGAAAAACGGAGCCGACGCTGACTCGGAGGTCGACTTGTTTTGACCCCGAGGGCCCTGGCAAGATTCGTGCCGGCTCGGGCGAACTCACTGGCAAAAAGTCTAGCACGCCGGTCAAGAAGACCCAAATCGCAAACCGACTCCGGAACCCGGATGCCCTATTAGCTCATCTCTCCCTACGGCACCTCGCCAGTTGTGCTAGGATGAGGCGCCCAATTTGAATCCTGGGCTGGCAATCCCTAGCACGTATGCGCGTTGTTGAGAAAAGACAGCTCCTCTCAAGCGAGGAGATCAGTCGAACCTTGAACCGCCTCGCTCACGAAATCGTTGAAAAGAGCGGGGCTACCGGCGATTTGGCGTTAATTGGCGTGCGGCGCCGAGGGGTACCACTCGCTGAGCGGCTCTCGCGCATAATTCGCGGTTTCTCAGGTGTCGAGGTTCCCGTCGGTATCCTTGATATCACTCTCTACCGCGATGACCTGTCTACGGTAGGCCCCCAGCCCGTCGTCCAATCGACCGAAATTCCTTTTGCCGTCGACGATCGCGACCTTCTCGTCGTCGACGACGTTCTCTACACCGGCCGCACGATGCGCGCCGCCATGAATGGTCTTTTCGATCTTGGCCGTCCCCGGCGGATTCGCCTTTGCGTGATGATCGACCGTGGTCATCGCGAACTGCCGATCGAGGCCACCTTCGTGGGCCGCAGCGTACAAACGAGCGACACTGAAATCGTCGAGGTTCGCCTGAAAGAAGTCGATAACGAAGAGCGCGTCATGCTGGTTGATCGGGTCGCTTGAACATGATGTTCGAGGCAGACGGTAGATGGCCAGGCATGCGAAAATAAACCGCTAAAGGGAGACTGTGCTTCAGCGCCTGCAACACCTGCTCGGAATTGAACCCCTTACACGCGAGCAAATCACTTTTATTCTCGACCAGGCCAAGCCCTTCCAGGAATTTCAGCGGCACCCCCTGAAAAAACTCGCCACGCTGCGCGGCAAAACCGTCGCAATCGCCTTCTTCGAAGCTTCCACCCGTACGCGCATCAGCTTCAGCACCGCTGCCGCACGACTCGGCGCGGATACGATGAATCTTCAGGCGGAAGCTTCCAGCCTCAAGAAGGGGGAATCCCTCATCGATACCGTGCGCACGCTCGAAGCTATGCGTCCGGACGGCATCGTGATGCGTCACAGCTCTTCAGGCGCGCCGGAATTCGTCGCCGAACGCCTCGCCATTCCCGTCATCAATGCTGGGGACGGTACCCACGAACATCCCACGCAAGGCCTACTTGATGCGCTCACCATTCGCGACCGCAAAGGCACTCTGGAAGGTTTGAACGTCGCAATCCTTGGGGACATTCTTCACAGCAGGGTGGCCCGCTCGAATATTCACCTTCTTTCGAAATTCGGCGCTCGGATTACCCTGTGCGGGCCTGCGATGTGGGTGCCGCGTGAACTCGAGTCGCTTGCGCTCGGTCTCCGCCGCGTGCTCCGTGTCGAAGAGGCCCTGGACGCTGCGGATGTAATCATCGTTCTCCGCGTCCAGACCGAACGCATCTACGAACCCTCGCTCGCCGCGGAAGAATACATCCTGCGCTATCAGCTCACGCCGGAACGCCTGCGCATCGCGAAGCCTGATGCGCTCGTGCTGCACCCCGGCCCTATGATTCGCGGCCTCGAAATCGATCCCGAGGTCGCAGACGGGCCGCAATCGTGCGTCCTCGAGCAGGTGACGAACGGACTCGCCGTGCGCATGGCCCTGCTCTACCACCTCATCGGAGGCGCGCCTGCCGATGCGCCCCATCCGGCAAAGGAACGATCGAATGCTGCTGATTAGACATGGGCGAATGCTTGACCCCGCGACTAAAACCGACGCGACGATTGACATTTTGCTCGATGCTGAAAAAATCGCGAAGGTCGGCGCCGGTCTTTCTGCGCCCGATGCCCAAGTTTTTGACGCCTCGGGCCTCATCGTTGTGCCCGGCTTCATTGACCTGCACTGCCATCTCCGCGAACCGGGCCAGGAAATGTCCGAAACCATCGAGACCGGCGCGCGCGCGGCCGCACGCGGCGGCTTCACGGCCGTTTGCTGCATGCCAAACACGCAGCCCGTGAACGACAACGCCTCTGTTACGCGCTCGATTGTCGACCGCGCCGCTGCCACACGCAGTGTTCGGGTATGGCCGATTGGTGCTGCATCAATTGGCAGCAAAGGAGAAGCGCTGGCTGAAATTGCGGCGATGAAAGACGCCGGCATCGTGGCCGTCAGCGACGACGGCAAGCCAATCGCAACCGCCCGCCTGATGCGCCAGGTGATGGACTACTGTACTTCGCTCGGCCTGCCGGTGATTGATCACTGTGAGGACGCATCGCTATTCGCAGGCGGCGTGATGCGCGAAGGCCCCGCGTCAATTCGGCTTGGACTGAAAGGGATTCCGTCGCAATCCGAATCGATCTGCGTCGGACGCGACGTGGAAATGGCTCTGCTTACCGGTGCGCGCCTGCATATCGCGCACATGTCCACGCTGGATTCGCTCGAATACGTACGCGCCGCAAAACGCCAGGGCCTGCGCGTAACCTGCGAAGTGACGCCGCACCATTTCACCCTGATCGACGAAGACGTTCGCTACGACACAAACTACAAAATGAACCCACCGCTCGCATCACGTGAAGATCGCGATGCTCTCATCGCCGGGCTCGCCGACGGCAGCGTCGACGCTATCGCTACCGACCACGCCCCGCACCATCCCGCCAGCAAAGACGTCGAATTCGATCGCGCGCCCTTCGGCATCACCGGCTTCGAAACGGCGCTCGCGCTCGGCCTCGCGGAACTGGTGCACAAAGGAAAGCTGCCGCTGATGCGTCTCGTCGAGCTGTTCACCGCTGGACCAGCGCGAGTCCTCGGCATCGAGCGCAAAATTGCGCCCGGCGAGCCCGCAGACCTCACGATCTTCTCTACGGATCACGCGTGGACGTTCCGCGCATCCGAATCCGCCAGCAAGTCTCGCAACACGCCATTCGACGCGCGCGCCTTCCGCGGCGGGCCAGTGGCCACCATCGTCGCCGGCCGCTTCATCTTCCGCCAAAACAAAACCGCCCGGGCTTGATCCGTCGCGCGAACAAAACGATGTGGGAGCTTCTGCCCTTAATCGGGGAACACGGACTTTGCTTCGTGCGAAAACGACTGACTCAAAATTGAAGAGGCACTTCAGCCGTGAGGGCCTTCTTAAATCAATGCGCGGCGGGTTCTGCTGCGGGATGCATTCCGTGCTGCGGCACTTCGTGGACGCCGCGCGCCGGCGGTTCCTGATGAAAGCGGAAAAGCTGATTCAACGGCCCGGCGCCCTTGCCAATCGAGTAGGACTTGTCGATTGCTTTCGTCACATACGCTTTCGCCAGAATTACGGCCTCGCGGAGTTGCTGGCCACACGCAAGCTGCGCTGCAATCGCGGACGAAAAAGTGCAGCCTGAACCGTGAGTGTTCGGGCTCTTGACGTGGTCGCCGCCGAAGGTTTCGACGCCAGAGGCCTCGCAGAGAACGTCGATCGGCTTTTCCAGGTGGCCTCCCGTCACTACTACGGCGCGCGCACCCATTTCGAGCAGCTTCTGACCGGCGGCCTTCATACCATTCAGGTCTTTTACCTCCATTCCCGTCAGAAACTCCGCTTCGGGAATGTTTGGCGTCACCACGCTCACGCGCTTCAAAAGATCGTCGCGCACAAACTTCAGTCCGGCCGCGTCGAGCAGTTCGCCCGTTCCCGCCGTCGGCCGCGAAACAGGATCGAGCACCACGTGCGCGAATCTGTGCTTGTCGAGAAAATCCGCCACCACCCCGGCGTTCGCGCGATTCGCCAGCATCCCAATTTTCACCGCGGCAATCGCGCAGTCATCAGCCAGCGCATCTAGTTGCGCACGTAGCGTTGCGGATGGTGTCGCGTGAATATCGCTTACGCCTTGCGTCGATTGCACCGTCAGCGCTGCGATCGCGGCCACTCCGTAGCAGTTATGTGCGGCAAAGGTTTTCAGGTCCGCGGCCACACCCGCTCCACACGAAGGATCGAATCCTGCGACGGTTAGGAGAATCGGCGGCGTCTGAGGGGAATGATTGGAGTGATTGTTCAACTCGTGCCCTCCGCGTGAGGCACAAATGCCGGCGGCGCCTCCCTAGCTGCGCACACCGGCAAAGTGCAATTTAGCCGCGTTTTTGCCCGCAGCGCAACAATTAATTTTGCCGGTACAAGTCGAGAACGGCTGGAATGTCCACAGGAAATCAAAGACGTCGAGGCGGCCACATCAGCAAAGTAGACAAATATTGCGCGAGCCAGGGCTCACGGGAACAATCCGCGGACCAGCGTTGCTTCCGCCACACGGCCAACCGCCAGCACGTACGCGCCAGTGCGCATGTGCGTGCGATGCTTCCGCATCGTGTCGTGCACTTCCTGAAACGCGCGCCGCATCACCGATTCCAATTTCGCGTTCACTTCCGCTTCCGACCAGAAGAAACCCTGCAAATCCTGCACCCACTCGAAGTAGCTGACAGTCACGCCGCCCGCATTCGCCAAAATATCCGGCAGCATCATGATGCCCTTGCGCGCGAGCACCTCGTCCGCATGTGGCGTCGTCGGCCCATTGGCGGCCTCGGCAACGATGCGCGCCTTGATCATGTCCACATTATTCAAGGTGATCGAATTCTCGAGCGCTGCCGGAATCAGAATGTCGCACTTCATCGTCAGCAGATCGTCATTCGAAATTCGCGACGTTCCGGGCATGCCCACCACGGTGCCGGCGCGCTCCTTGTAACGCATCGCCTTCAGCGGATCGATCCCGCGCGAATTGAAGACGCCTCCCCGCGAATCGCTGATCGCAATTACACGCGCCTTTTTTTCGCTAAAGAGTTTCGCAGCCTGTGATCCTGCGTTCCCGAATCCCTGAATCGCCACACTCGCGCCGCGCAAATTGATCTTCTTTACTTTGCACGCCTCTTCGCACACCACCAGGCATCCCCGTGCGGTAGCCTCATTGCGCCCTTCTGACCCGCCGAGTGATACCGGCTTCCCCGTCACTACGCCTAGCGTCGAATATCCCTTCGTCATGGAATATGTGTCCATGATCCACGCCATTGTCTGCGCGTCCGTATAGACGTCCGGCGCCGGGATATCCTGCTCCGGCCCGATAATCGGCAGGATTTCCGACGCGAACCGCCTCGTCATGCGCTCGAGCTCGCCCTTGCTCATCCGCTTCGGATCGCAGATCACGCCACCCTTCGCGCCACCGTACGGAATATTCACCGTCGCAGTTTTCCACGTCATCCACGTGGCCAGCGCCTTCACTTCATCCAGCGTGACGTTGGGATGGTAGCGAATGCCGCCCTTCGCGGGCCCACGCGCCACATTGTGCTGCACGCGGAACCCCGAGAAAACTTTCACCTGCCCGTTATCCATCTTCGTCGGGACAGACACTTCCAGCACCCGTTTCGGCGAACGCAAAATCTGCCGCAGTCCCGGATCGAGCTTCAGGTATTCCGCCGCTATATCGAACTGGATTTGCGCGATGCGATGCGGGTTCAGGTCCTCGCGCGGAGCAATTCGCGGAATTGGCTGTGGGGCGGGCTTAACCACTGTGGCCATCTTGCCTCCTCCGGACTCAGGCCCCGCGCGCATCAGCAGTAACTTCGCTGTTGTTTCGAGTCACCTAAGTCGCGGATGCTCCGAAGTTTAGCCAAGCCCCTATGGATGTCAATGGAAACCGCTGCTAACTTCGTGCCGCGCGTGTCGCAATCGTTCACATTCCGCTGCCGACCGCGCGCTGTAACCTGCTCATACCAGACGCTTTATGTCATTGTCCGTTTCTGCCGTGCTTTCGCCCAAGATCGCCCTCGTCCGCGCCGCGGAGCCTCATTGACCGCCAAGCCATCCTCACGTTAGGCTCCCCCGGACGTTTTAGAAGCCAATCAATAGCGCACCATCGGCAAATCGGTCGCAATCCGCGCCTTCGCTCGCGCGCGTATCTCAAGAATGGAGTCATCGCAAGCTCGTGAAGCCGCAGCCAGAAGCGGACTCAAACGCCTCCGACGCGGCGCTCATCCAACGAATCGTGCAGCGCGACGAGTCCGCACTCGGTGCGCTATACGATCGCTATGCGGGCATGCTTTCGGCTGTGCTGAATCGCATCCTCCGCGACCAGCAAGCAGCGGAAGAAATCTTGCAGGACATTTTCTACCAGCTCTGGCGCAGGGCGTCGCAATTCGACTCCGCGCGCGGCTCGCTTCCCGGCTGGCTTACCGTGATCGCCCGCAATCGCGCCATCTCGCGTCTGCGCAAACACAATCCCAGCCAAGGCGACGAACTGAACGAAAACGCCGTGGTGATGCCCGTGAATCTCGATAACCTGGTCGCGCAGCGCGAATTGCTGGGTCGCGTCCGCGGCGCGCTTGATTCGCTGCCGAAAGAACAGCGCGAGGCACTTGAGCTAGCCTATTTTCAGGGCATGACGCACAGCGAAATCGCGCGCCACACGGGCGACCCGCTCGGCACCGTAAAGACGCGGTTGCGCTCGGCTGTGGAAACTTTGAAACGAAATCTACAATGACCAGCGGCCATCCAACTCGGGAAGAAGATTTCGACCTTTACGCGCTGGGCGCACTCGAAGGCGACGAAAGGCAAGCCATTGCATCGCACGTCGCAGCGTGTCCTGCGTGCGCGCAGAAACTCGCGGTGGCCCGCGGTCGCGTCGCGCTCATCGGTATGGCCACGCCCGAGGTTGCGGTTCCTCCCAACGTGCGCCAGCGCCTCATCGCGCGCATCCGGCTCGAATCCACTGCTGGACCTGCCACAGTTCCCGCTCGGCGAGAGCCTGCGCCTCGAACCGAATCCGCTCGGTGGTGGAGCATCGTGCTCGCGCCCGCCGGCGCCGCACTCGTCATCGCCACCATCATGTTGTGGAGCCAAAACGAAAAGCTGAAGACGCAACTCGATCAGCTCCGCAGCTCCGTCGCGTCGCAGCAACAACAGCTCGAAGAATCAGAGCACGCCGCCGACTTGCTCGCCGCGCGCGACACGGTTGTGGTCCCGCTCGCGCCCATGCCCGGCGCGCCGCAAGGGACCGCGCGCGTCGCCTTCAATAAAAATATGGGCATGCTGATGTACGACGGCTCCATCGCGCCCGCTCCCGAACACATGAGCTATCAGCTCTGGCTCATGCCCACGGAGGGCGCGCCCATCAACGCTGGCGTCTTCAATCCCAAGCCCGGCGAAACCGACCACTGGATGATGCAGTTGCCTCCCGGCGTGACGCCGAAGGCTTTTGCCATTACCCTCGAACCCGCCGGAGGCATGCCTCATCCCACGGGACCCAAACTTCTCGCCGCCTCCGTCTCGTAATCTAAGATTTTCCCTTTGGCTTTTCTCTGTGCGCTCCCGTTTTTCTCCGTGTCCTCTGTGTTCCTGTTTTGCTTTTCGGTTCTCTCGCGTTCTCCGCGTCTCTGCGGTGGAATG